>Ga0209279_10000006_pt1 | contig 205183 bp, 188 predicted proteins | sample CoawatmetaG00DNA_3_FD_187508 | JGI IMG/M metagenome (GOLD analysis project Ga0209279, IMG submission 187508) | Marine microbial communities from the West Antarctic Peninsula - Coastal water metaG006-DNA (SPAdes) (version 2) | ecosystem: Environmental > Aquatic > Marine > Coastal ...
GAAGTATCACCGCGTCTTGGTGCTACCTTTACTATGGTCGACAACCTGGTTCTTAAAGCCTCTTATGGCCAAGGATTCAGAGCGCCGGACATGTCCGATCTTTATGGTGCAACATCGTTCTCAGCAGCGTCGGCGAAAGACTATTATGGCTGTCAACTGAATGGTACTGCTGAAGCTGACTGTAATGATCGCCAGTTTGATACTTACACCGGTTCAAACCCAGATCTGGGTGCAGAAACATCTGAGACTATGTCTATCGGTGCTGTGTACACCTACAACAACAACTGGGTAGGTAAAGTTAACTATGTTGTGTTGGATCTGCAAAATGCTGTTGAGCAAGTTACCGCGCAGGACATGTTGAATGTTGACTTCAATACTGGCGGTCTAAACCCAAACGTAACGCGTAACGCATTGGGTGCTGTTATTGAAATTGCTGCAGGCTACCAAAATGCGGTTAATGATGTACAGCGCAAGTCTGTTGACTTTGCATTAGATGGTACTATTTGGGAATCTGATGAGTACGGTACGTTTAACTTCAGAGGCGAAGCGACTAAGTATCTGACCTATGAAACAGAGGCTCAGTTCGGTTCAGGTATCTTAGGTGATGCAGTTGATACACTGGGCTTCCCAGAGTGGCGTTCAGGTGTACTACTTAGCTGGAGCATGGGTAACTGGGGTGCTAACATCAGCACGTCTTATATTGGTGAGTCTGAAAGTGGATCCGGTGAAGTACAGTGGGATTCATGGAAAGAGCATAACCTAAACGTCTCTTATGACTTCAATGAGTATGGTGCCGTCACTATTGGTGCTAATAACTTGACCAACGAAGATCCTCTGCTTGATGCATCTGGTTCTATGGCAGATGAGTATCAATACCCCATTCTAGGTCGTGTTGTTTATTTGCAGTATACGATCGAAATGTAAGGTATCATTTTACAAAGCAAGTCGAGAGCCCGCTTATGCGGGCTCTTTTTTGGGTCAAGGAAAATCAAGTGTAGGTTTTGTGTTCAAGGTAAAAGTGGCAGAGTGTCCTTTGGAATAACTGATAAGCACCCGCACCAAACAATACCCTAAGATTCTCTGAATAGTTTACGTCTACGTCCAACCTACTAAGTGCTCAGCCTAAGCCCAACATCCTCAACGTTAATACGCAATAATGCTGCAATCAATTTCTAAGTATTATGTTCAGACTCATGGAAAGTAATCACTTTAAGTAGAGATAAATCATTTGCGGTAGCGCCTGAATACAAGGTGCCTTATCTATACCTAGTGCAAACAGCACTAAAAGGGTCGCTCAACCTAATCTACCAGACAAAAAAAGCCCCCTGCTGGGAGCTTTTTTGTCACAACTTTACCCATATGAGATATTTACATGGGCACTTTTTGAGCTTCAACCCAAGATTCGACAGACTCTTCTAATATCTCCAACGGCATAGCGCCATTCATCAATATCATTTCGTGGAACTCACGGATATCAAAGGCATCCCCCAGCTGATTTTCGGCCATAGCCCGTAGCCTTAACATAGATAGTTGCCCGACCTTGTATGCCGTTGCCTGGCCTGGCCAAACCACGTAGCGTTCTATTTCACGCGTCACTTCCGCTTCGGTCATACCTGTCTTTGATAACATATATTCAATGGCTCGTTCACGACTCCAACGTTTAGCATGCATGCCGGTATCTACCACTAAACGCACCGCACGAAACATCTCAGCCTGTAGTCGCCCCAAATCACCCAGAGGATCGTCCTGGTACATACCCATGTCCTCGGCGGCAATTCTTTCTGAATATAGCCCCCAACCCTCTGCATAGGCGTTAAATGGGCTGACCTTGCGTAAAAACGGGACATTTTCGATTAATTGAGCTGCCGACAATTGAAAGTGGTGGCCAGGGGCCCCTTCATGATACATAAGGGTCGGTAATGTCCATCGCGGATTATCCCTGGTGTCTTTTTGGTTGATGTAAAACTTGCCCGGCGAAGAGCCATCCATAGCTGGCGGCTGATAATAACCTCCGGGAGCCGAATCTTGAGAATATTCTGGTACTCGGACTATCTCTAAAGGCTGAGGTGGGATTGTAATGAAATAGTTTTCTATACTCGCCATAATCTGTGCATTCACCTCATTCAAGTAAGCGATCTGTTCTATACGCCCTTCATCAGTGTTGGCAAAGTTATGCTCCGGAAGTTCCATTAGGTATCGAATTCGTGACACAACCGAGCCCTCAGATAATCCTTGGCCGGCTAAAATATCTTCCATCTCCAGCTCAATACGCGCTACCTCTGACAGACCAATTTGATGAATCTCATCCGCCGTCAAGGTTGTGGAGTTATTCGAACGCAACGCAGACCGATAAATCTCTTCACCATTGGGCAAACGCCAAATACCCGCATCATGGTTACTTATCGTCAAAAGCTCTTCAAACAGTGCAATCATCTCTCCATATTGAGGCAAGATCTTAGTCTCTATAACATTGAGCGCCTGCTGAGAAAGCTCTCCTTTACGCACATCACTCAGCCCATCAATATTTTCAACTTTTTTAGGTAAGGTGGTGAACAAAGGGTTTTGGTTAGCACCGCCCTCAATAAAAGATCGCATACCTAGCAGTGTTTTCTCAATCACAAAATCGGGTGGTACAGTGCCATTATCACGATCATCTATAACTCGAATTTTGACTTCCGCAATGACTCGAGCAAACTCATTGAGACGAGAAATATAACGTTCGAAGCTTTTTTCATCGCCAATAATATGCCTATCTGTTAAAAACTGCGGCAAATTCACCATCGGGCCAGAGAGTTGATTGACCCGATAACCTCCGTATTCATATTCAGTTTCACGAATCATGTCATCAAAAAACCAGGCCACAATTTTCCAGGTCAGGAGTTCCTGACCCTCCAGCCCCTCTGGGCCATAATCATTCAAACCATCTCGAGCCTCACGCAGACCATCGAGATCCTCAAGCTCAGACTGCTTATCGTACCGGCCTAACTTACCACTATGGAAATCAAGGGGCGTGTTATCAATTACCCCCAAAGACGTCAATAATTCTGGGGAACGGAACAACAACTGAGCCGAAACTTTGTTGACATAATTATTTACGCCAACAGGAGCTGCCCAAAACCACACATATAAACCGAGACCTGTGACCAAAATTAGCAACAGTAGGTATTTAAGGGCTATTTTAAATCGATTCATCAATTATCATCCTCCATGGATATTATTAAGTCGGTGTTAGGAGTAGTAGACGCCTTATACTTTTAATTTAGATTCAGGGATTAGCGAATCTAGCTTAATCTTTATAGCGTCAAAAAAACGATCAACATCGCTATCACATAACGCTAATTCTGCTTTAGATAACAGCATCGAACACTCCGAACCACGAATAGCAACTACGCAGGGCGCAGACTCTTTAAATGAGCAAAGTGTGGTGTCTAATTCATCAAGATGCAGAATCTCAAAGGGAACACCCAATGTCTGCTTGGCGCTGGAAAAGGCAGATTTCTTTTTGAAAGTACCATGGGTAATATCGCAGAGTGCACATTCTGTTCGGCCTGTGAACTTACCAAACAGAAAGGCAATTTCGCCCGTTAACGAACCATTCGCGTTATAAATTCCAACTAGTTTATCAACCACGTTTAATCGCGTCCTTGCTGATAGAGATTGACTATAGTAACGATTTTTTAAGCAACCATCACCATTTTGGGAACAGGAAATCCATTAAAATCGCAGGCACAGGTAGCGCAGTAGGCACCCTGGTTAGTAATAAATACAATATCCTCTTCTTCCATGTTTGAAGGAAGGTTATGTTCTCCTACCACATCAATAGAGTCGCAGGTGGGTCCCGCTATAGTCCACACCCTTGGCTCACCAGTGCGCTGACTGACAATATTTGATGGGAAGCCTTGAGCTAGCTCCATCAATCCGCCATAGGTGCCGGTATCTAGATATAACCAGCGCTTTTCATCACGGGTTGCCATGCCGACAACTTGAGTCACCAAACAGCCTGCTGAGCCGACTAAAAAGCGGCCTGGCTCGGCCATTATCTGAATGGATTCTGGAATAGCCTCAAGTGCCTTATTAATTGCCACACCAACCTCGGCAATGGCAGGCTCAGCACCCGTAAACTGGACCGGGTAACCACCTCCAATATTTAGTAATTCTGGCGTCCATCCATTTGCTTCAAGTTGTTTGAAAATGCTTTTTGCAGCATGAATGCCTTCAATCCAATTGTTAATGTTAGAACACTGTGAACCAACATGAAAGGTCACTCCAGTGATCTGCATTCCAATTTTTTTTGCAGCTTCAATCGTTGCAGTAATACCCGAGGCACTTGCACCAAACTTGCCTGCCAACGGCCATACGGACCCTTCGTTACTGACTTCTGTGCGCACATATAACTTGGCATCAGGTTTGATGGCGCCAATTTTTAACACCTCTTCAGGTGTATCAACCACATACCACTGAATACCTGCTGCCGCTGCATGACGTATAGAGGCCGGTGATTTTATTGGATTCGAGTAGAACACGGTATTCAAATCCATACCTAGATCAATCATGGCTTGAAGTTCGGCTGAGGATGCAATTTCGAAACAGCATCCTTCCTCTCTAAATATTTTGAGAATATTGACATCCGGATTAGCCTTAACGGCAAAATGAGGGCGTACTCTCGGCATCGCCGCAATGAAACTTCGAGCATTAGCACGCAACCGATGTTCAGAGACCGCTAAGAGTGGATCGATGTAATTTTCAGCACAGGCTGTGCTAAAGGCTATTTGCTCTCTAACGTCATTCTCAAGCCGTGCGCGTTGACTCGCTTCCGTCCCAGCGTCGGTTTTTTTAAGTGCCAGATCCACCGTACTTCTCCCTCTTTAAAAGTCTTTAATAAAATGTATTTTACGACGCTAACCTGCCAATTTGTATTGCCAAACCTACAAATATGTTTATTATTACTTATCATTTTGTATAAAAATGGAACACATTGCTATGAAAAATCAACAGGCCCTCATTAATCTATTACAAGAAAACAGTCGTCGCTCTGTTTCTGATCTAGCCAAACAATTGGGACTGAGTCGCGCGACGGTGCAGCAAGCTATGGAGCGCCTTGAACGTACCGGTGTTATTCAAGGTTATACCGTAAAAATCAATCCTGATTACGAGCAACGCAGAGTCAGCGCTTATATTATGATTTCAGTGGTGTCACAAAAGACCACCAAAATTGTGCAGCAAATCCATAAGCACCCCCAACTGGATATGTTGTGTACTATTAGCGGTCAGTATGATCTGATGGCCATGGTCACTGAATCTACGACGGAAGCCTTGGATATAGCGATAGATTCTATTGCGGCCTTAGATGGTGTTGAGAAAACTCTCAGCCATATTGTATTATCAAGGAAAAAGGACCGAGCGAGCTAAAAACGCCTCCGACTCTAAACAACAATCACTGAAGACCTCAATATGACTGAATCCAGCCGAATACTAAAGAAGCCTAGTCTTGTTGATGCGCTTATCCCTGTTATTGCACTAATAAGCATGCTAGCCGGGACCGTCTATGTGTTTGGCCTAGATTCGTTTGGCCCCAATCAAGTGGCTCTCATTTTAGCCGCCGCTATTGCCGCGGCGATTGGTATTAAAAATGGTCTGACGTGGCGAGAGATTGAAAAAGGTATGATCGAGACAATTAGCATGTCTCTGCAAGCACTGCTAATTCTGCTCATGGTTGGCTCACTGATCGGGAGCTGGATTCTATCAGGCACGGTCCCTACCATGATCTATTATGGTGTGGCCCTTATGTCACCAGACTACTTTTACCTAACCGCTTGCCTGGTATGTGCCCTGCTTGGCTTTAGCATCGGTAGCTCGTGGACTGTTGCGGGTACACTTGGAGTAGGGCTAATGGGCATCGCTGTTGCACTAGATCTCTCACCTGGGATCAGTGCTGGTGCCATTATATCCGGTGCTTATTTTGGCGATAAATTGTCGCCTTTATCAGAAACAACTAATTTGGCCGCGGCCGTTACTAGCAATGATTTATTTGATCACATCCAACACATGCTTTGGACCACTGTCCCTGCGATATTAATTACATTAACCATTTTCTTTTTTATGGGTGCGGGTAGTAGCTCTAACGTAGTTATCAGCGATATTGTTGCGCTTCAAACTGCCATGGACAAAGCATTTACGATTAATCCATTCATGCTAATACCCATGATTTTATTGCTAGTGATGGCGGTGAAGAAACAACCCGCACTATCCACACTAATCTGTGGCACGGTAGCCGGCTGTGTTTTTGCTGCTGTATTTCAATGGCATGCAGTTATTGTACTGGCAGATGATGCGAGTCTCTCAGCGGCAGCAGCCGGCTTTAAAGGCTTATTGAGTGCCATGTTTCTTGGGTACAAATCAGTGAGTGGCAATGAATCTTTAGACGCTCTGCTCTCTAAAGGTGGTATGAGTAGTATGCTGACCACCGTCGGTTTGGTAATTAATGCTATGGCTTTCGGCGGCGCCATGGCACGAACTGGCTTGTTAGCGCGACTGGTTGAGGCTGCACTGAGCAGGGTTAAATCTGCAGGTGGACTCATTACCGCCACAGTTGGTACTTGCATAGGCACTAATATTTTAGCTGCTGATCAATATCTTTCCATCGTCCTTCCGGGTCAGATGTTTATTGAACCGTATAAAGAGCGCAAATTAAAGTCCATTAATCTATCAAGAACATTAGAGGACTCAGGCACTCTGACCTCGGCTCTAGTGCCTTGGAATACCTGTGGTGCTTACATGTCCGCTACATTAGGCGTAAGTACTTTTTATTACGCGCCCTTCGCATTCTTTAACCTTTTATGCCCCATTATCGCCATTATTTATGGGTTCGCGCTGATTGCTGTACCCAAGTTAGAAGAACCCTTGGATGAGACTGCAGGCTCCGCAGTAATCGTCGACTAAGGAATGATGAGCGTGATGATCAGAGCTATCTTTCTGCTAAGCGTTTTATCGGCGTCCTGTATAAGCTTTGCTGACAGTAAGATCGAGTCATCTTTTGATGGCCATAGAGCGCTTGCTCATATTTACAAACAAGTTTCGTTTGGACCCAGAACCCTGGATAATCCAAAAGCCAAAGCAGCAACACTGGACTTTATTGGTAGCTATTTAGAGCCTTTGGCAACCAAACTAACGGTGCAGCCATTCTCGGCCAACGGACTGTCTGGCAATAATCTATGGGCTAGTTTTATTAATCCCAAACCCCATGCTAATCAGCGCATTATGCTGGGTGCTCACTGGGATACTCGACCGATATCTGACCAAGAATCAGATTTAAGCAAACAGCACTTACCGACACCCGGTGCAAATGATGGCGGCTCGGGTGTTGCAGTACTACTTGAGTTAGCACGTATTTTTGCAGCTACCCCACCCCCGATTAGCGTGGATTTAGTGTTTTTTGATCTCGAAGACATGGGCAACATCGATAACTTACCATTCGCCATTGGTGCGCGTGCCTTTGTTAAGCGCAATCGTTTTTATCGGCCAAGTGGGGGGGTTATTGTCGACATGGTATGTGACAAAAACCTAAGTATCCCTAAAGAGCGTTATTCTAAGACTCAAGCCACCGAGCTAGTTAATAGACTATGGGAAATTGCTGCTCAACAAGAGGCAACAGTATTCTCTGAAAACCAGGGAACCTATATTCAAGATGATCACTTGCCCTTTCTTGAGGCCGGTATACCCGTGGTAGATCTCATCCATTACCCCTTTCCCGACTATTGGCATACAGCAGAAGATACTCCGGATAAATGCAACAGTGATAGCCTAAGCCAAGTTGGTAATGTCATTTTGTCGCTGGTCTACAATACGGCTAAAATAACACCAACAAATAATTAATCAATGGAGCGTTAACACTATGAATAGGAAAACTATCCGTCAAATACCCATTACTCTCATCACTATCGCAGGTCTTGCAATGGCCAGCCTAGGGCACTCCAATGATGATTTATCTGCATCTATTCAAGCAGACTATCAACATCGTTTGGGTGATATGTTTAAGCATTTTCATGCTAACCCAGAGCTCAGCACCGGCGAATTCAAAACAGCTAAAAAGATCGCCCAAGAGTTACGAGCCCACGGCTTTAATGTCACTGAGAATGTTGGCGGTACCGGTCTGGTTGCTCTCTTAAAAAACGGCACAGGACCTTTGGTAATGATGCGCGCTGACATGGACGGACTTCCTGTTGAAGAGAAAACAGGACTTTCTTATGCATCTACCGTAACTCAGCTTGATCCGGTGACCCAAAAAACGTTTCCGGTGATGCATGCCTGCGGCCACGACGTGCATATTACCAGTCTAATTGGTACCGCCAAGCAGATGGTGGATAGAAAAAATCAGTGGTCCGGCACGCTAATGCTTATTGGGCAGCCGGCTGAGGAACGAGTAATTGGCGCTAGAGCAATGATGGCAGACAACCTCTGGCAACGCTTTGGAAAACCAGACTATGCTTTGGCATTTCATGTTTCATCTATTTTACCGTCCGGTGTGATAAATGTCGTTGAGGGCGCTCCTTTTGCTGGAGCGGACACCGTAGATATTTATGTTCGCGGAATAGGAGCACATGGTGCTTCTCCGCATGCGGGTAAAGATCCTATTGTCCTAGCCAGCCAAATTGTCATGGCCCTACAAACTCTCGTGTCTCGTGAGTTGTCCCCAAGGCAACCTGGTGTTGTCACTGTCGGTGCTTTTCATAGTGGCACTAAACATAATATTATTTCTGAACTTGCTCATCTGCAACTAACCGTTCGAAACACCAACTTGGAAACAAGAGATACGCTTTTAAGAGGGATAAAGCGCATCGCTGAAAATTTAGGGCGTGCCGCTGGCTTGCCAGAGGATAAACTTCCTCAGGTCGTATACTCCGAGGAGTCCACACCACCAACAGTTAATAATGCGGCAATGGTTCGACGTTTAAAACAGGTATGGCAAAGTGGTATGGGTGAGCACAGAGTCTCTGCTTTAGAAGCAGAGGGTATGGGTGCAGAAGACTTTCCGTTCTTTACCACCGACCCCGAAATTACCAGTGTCTACTTCTCAGTGGGTGGGACAGATGCCGATTATATCGCAGCGGCCAAAAATGGTACCGGACCTGCAGTGCCTTCACACCACAGCCCAATATTTAAAATCGAACCTCAACCAGCAGTGACTGCAGGTATTCAAGCCACTGTTTTAGCCTTACTAGACCTTATGCCTACGTCTAAATAGCGCCTACAATACAGCTCGCAGGGAACTCAAACAGAAGTCGACATTTTTCTGCGAGCTGGCATGACCCATCAAACCAATACGCCATACCTTGCCGGCCAGAGACCCTAGGCCTGCACCAATTTCCAAATCGTAGTCATTTAACAATCGGGTCCGCACTGCGGCATCATCAACGCCATCAGGAATAGTCACTGCGTTTAACTGCGGTAGACGGTCTTTTTCTGCAACAATGAAGTTGATGCCCATTTTCTCTAATCCATCTCGCAGTGCAAGATGGTTGCGCTGATGTCTATCCCAAGAATTTTCTAAACCCTCTTCCTGTACAATAACTAACGACTCGTGAAGACCGTAAAGACAATTGACCGGTGCTGTATGGTGATAAGCGCGTTTGCCCTCACCTCCCCAGTAACCCATCACCAAATTGAGATCAAGAAACCAGCTCTGAACCTTAGTGGTACGACCTTTTATCTTATCCGCAGCACGCTGGTTAAAACTCACAGGGGATAGACCGGGAGACGCCGAAAGACATTTTTGCGATCCAGAGTAAATGGCATCAATACCCCACTCATCTACTTTGAGGGGAGTCCCAGCAAGGCTAGTGACTGAATCCACAATCGTGAGGCAACCATGCTTATGGGCCAATGCCACTAATGTCTTAGCATCTGACTGCGCGCCAGTGGATGTTTCAGCATGAACAAAAGCTACTAAACAAGCATCTGAATTAGCTTTCAGTGCATCTTCAAGCTTACTGGGATCTACCGCGTGACCCCAGTCATCTTGAACCATCACTGCGATGCCACCACAGCGTTCTACGTTTTCTTTCATACGCCCGCCAAACACACCGTTTTGACAAACAATAACTTTGTCGCCGGGCTCGACCAAATTTGCAAAGCAGCATTCCATACCGGCAGAGCCAGGTGCTGACACGGCAAATGTCAGCTCATTTTTAGTTTGGAAAACATATTGTAAAAGCTGTTTGGTCTCATCCATCATACCGATGAAGCTTGGATCTAGATGGCCTACCGTCGGTCGTGCCATAGCTTGAAGAACACGATCACTAACATCGGATGGTCCAGGCCCCATTAGAGTTCGAAGAGGCGGCTGAAAAGAGCATATAGTCATAGTATTTCCCAAGCTTAAGTAAAATTTAATCGTCGGTTTATGGTGGATTTTAAACTGAATCGGCCACTACGCCGAGAGATTTTAAATGAGTAATTGTCGCACTGTCTATCCCTAATCCTTCAAGAATTTCATCAGTATGTGAAGCTATTTCAGGGCCGGGCCACTCGGTACCGCCTGGAGTACCAGCCAGCTTTGGCATCATAGCAGGAAGCTTTAGTGGCTCCCCATTAATCTCTACCTGCTCGAACAGTCCACGATAATTAAAATGCTCATCAGCCATCATTTCTACAGCGCTATAAACAGGGCCACAAGGAACACGAGAGTCCTCCAAAATACTCATCGCTTCGGCTAGAGGGAGGTTCGAACACCAACTGGCAAGTACTTTGTCTATCTCTTGCTCATGTGTCACTCTATTGGCGTTAGTAATGTATTTTTCATCTCCGGCCATATCAGCTCTGCCCACAGCCTGCATCAACCGGACAAAGATAGAATCACCATTGCCGCCAATCACCAAGAACTTGCCATCCGCACATTTGTAAGTATTGGTGGGTACTATGCCAGTCACAGTAGTCCCCGAGGGTTGGCGGACAACTCCAGCACCATCATACTCAGGTATTACCGCCTCAAGTAGGTTAAACATTGACTCATAAAGTGCCACGTCGACCACCTGACCACCACTGACACCCTGCTCTACTGCCTGGTCTTTAGCGCGCAACGCCATCAGTATGCCAATCACTGCATGCAAACCTGAAACTGTGTCACCAATGCTTAAGTTTGGTCGCACAGGGGCTTCCCCGGGGTAACCATTGACGAAACGGAATCCGCTTATTGCCTCACAGGCAGAGGCAAAACCAGGTTTTTCAGCATAGGGGCCCGTCTGTCCATAACCCGATATGCGAGCATAGATAAGATTAGGGTTATCCTCCTGCAGGCTAACAGGGTCTAAATTCCAAGCTTCAAGAACGCCAGGGCGAAAGTTTTCAACCACGATATCAGCCGTTTTCATCAGCTGCCTGACAATATCTCTGCCCTCGGCAGTCTTTAAATCCAGTGAGATACACTTTTTATTACGTCCGAGACTTCGCCACCAAAGGGACGTACCGTCTTTGACCTCACGCCAATTACGAATAGGGTCACCGCCCGGTGGTTCAATCTTGATAACCTCCGCACCGAAATAACCAAGCATGCACCCAGCAAAAGGACCCGCTAGTAACTGGCCCAACTCTATTACCCTCAACCCTTGTAATGGCTTGCTCATTTGCAGATCGCCTCTTTAGTCTTAGTGATAAATTTACTGGATATTGTGATATCCATACGCTTTTATTCTATCATGCTAACCGACACTTAAAACACGGCTTCAGTTATGCTCAACATCTTCTATCGAGGGCTGATTACGCTAGTTTTTTTTAGCCTAATTGCGTCGATTACCTCGTCGACTTATGCAAAACCCAATGCGCCAATGGTAGGCGAAATTACCAGAACTGACCTGCAGAAAAATACTACGACTAAAACGTGGTTTGATAATAACTATTCGAATTATTCTCCCAACACAAAAATAGTTAACCAGAGTGCATCCTTTTTATCGGACGTATCCATCACCGTTTTTTTAGGGACTTGGTGTCATGACAGTCAGCGCGAGGTACCTGCGCTGTTCAAAATTCTTGATACAGTATCTTTTGACCCGGGCAACATTAGTATTATTGCGTTGTCGGTGAATAAAGATACTCCATCAAAAATAGAGGAAAAATCAAGTATTAGCCGTACACCTACTTTCGTCTTCTATCGTAGTGGCTATGAAATTGGTCGTTATGTTGAGCAGGCTAGGAACTCTTTAGAACAAGATATTCTCGACATTGTCAGTGGTGTTGGCTATCTTGATTACTACGCAGATTCATAGAATCTAATAGCATCATATTGAATTTATACTCAGTCCCTTTGTCACAGTTACTATAATTTAAATAAAAGGAATTAATAAATGTTTAGAACGTTTTTCTCAGCCCTTGTATTAATAATAATTCTTACACCAGCTGTAAGCGCCGCCGCCAAACTACCCAGAGGTGTTGAGCAACTTAACAGTATTGAGGGTATTACTGAATATCGTCTTAAAAACGGTCTTCAGGTGTTACTTTTTCCTGATCCAAGCCAGGAAACTATTACCGTCAACATCACCTATAAAGTCGGGTCAAAACACGAAAATTATGGTGAAACAGGTATGGCACACTTGCTTGAGCACCTGGTTTTTAAGGGGACACCAAGACATAAAAACATTGCTAAGGAACTAACCGATCACGGAGCAGAACCTAATGGTACAACTTGGACTGACCGCACCAATTACTATGAGACGTTCTCAGCCACTGATGAAAATCTTAAATGGGCTCTCGACTTAGAAGCGGATCGAATGGTTAATTCTTTTATCGCTAAAAAAGATCTTGATAGTGAGATGACAGTAGTTAGAAACGAACTTGAGAACGGCGAAAATAGTCCTGTCGGCGTATTAATTGATCGGATGCTAGCGACCAGTTTTGACTGGCATAACTACGGCAAGAGCACTATTGGTGCACGTACCGATTTAGAGAATGTAAAAATTGAAAACTTAAAGGCATTTTATAAAAAGTATTATCAGCCTGACAATGCCACTTTGATTGTTTCGGGTAAAATCGACCAAGATAAAACCATCAAACTAGTACATAAGTATTTTTCAAAAATAAAACGCCCTAAACGTCAGCTTCAAGAACTTTATACTGAAGAGCCCATTCAGGACGGCGAGCGGCAAGTGACCATTCGTCGAGCCGGCGATGTAAAAGTTGTCGCCAGCATGTATCACATCCCTGCAGGCTTTGACGAGATGTATCCTGCGGTCGCATTGCTAACCAATATTTTGGCTGACCCCACTTCGGGCCGACTCCATAAAACCTTGGTCAAAAATAACCTTGCGGCAAACTCCTATGGGTTTAGTTTCCAATGGGGTGAACCTGGAGTCGCGATTTTTATGGCGCAATTGGGGGTCGACAAAGATATTGAACCGGCTAGAGTTGCGATGCTAGAGACTTTAGAAAATTTGACAGATGAGCCTATCAGCGACGAAGAGGTAGCGCGAGCTAAGGCCAAAATGATCAAACAATTTGAACTGCGCTTTAACTCATCGCAAAGCATCGCACTGGAACTCTCTGAATGGATCGGCATGGGTGACTGGCGACTAATGTTTATCGATCGTGATCGCATGGAGCAAGTTACGGCCGATAAGGTACGTTCCGCTGCTGCTGAATATCTGGTCAATGATAACCGAACATTAGGACTATTTTTACCCGAACAGAATCCTGATCGCGCCGATAGTATTGTGCGCTTGCAACAGTCCGATGTTGATCAATTAGTCGCTGGTTATCAGGGGCGAGAGTCCGTTGCCCAAGGTGAGGACTTTGACCCCTCTCACGACAACATTGATGCGCGTACGATAACCAGGCGACTTGATAATGGCTCTATCGTTGTCTATCTGCCAAAGAAGACACGCGGAGAATCAGTAGTCGCGAGCATCAATTTAGACTTCGGTAATGAGGCAGATCTTTTTGAGCAATCGGTTATTGGAAACATGGCCGTCAGCATGCTCGATCGTGGCACACAGAAATACTCGAGAGAAGAGCTACAGGCGGCCTTTGATGCGCTTAAAGCCAGTGTCTCAGTCAGTGGTGGGTCAACAGGCGCCGGTGCCGGTATATTGACCACCAGGAGGAATCTGGCCGCGGTAATGGAGCTGACGGAAGAAATCTTTAAGTACCCTACTTTTGATAGCGAAGAACTCAAGGTTTTAAAAGAGGAAATGATTGTCGGGCTTGAACAAGAGAAACAGCAGCCTACTTCTCGAGTATTTCGCGAGTTGGGCAACCACCTAAATCCTTATAGTCCCGGCCATCCTTATTATCAAATTAGTATTGATGATGAGATTGCTCAGATCAGGTCCGTCACCTCTAAGGATCTGCATGCCTTCCATACCCGTTTTATTGGCGGCCAGGATGCCGAAGCCTCCGTAGTGGGCGATTTTGACATTGATGAAATCAATACCCAATTAAACAAAATGATGGCCGGCTGGAATAGCAATACTGTCTACCAACGTATTGAATCTCAGGTTGCAGATACCAATAGTATTAATCGCTTTATCGATACGCCTGATAAATCCGGTGCCGCATTTGGTGCGATGATCAAATTTAAGTTGCGCGATGATCATCCTGACTATCCCGCATTAGAGATGGCAAACCAAATGTTTGGTGGTGGTTTCATTAGCAGCAGACTGGCCAACAGACTCCGCCAACAAGATGGTCTTAGTTATGGTGCAGGTTCGTGGTTTAATGCCAGTTCGTACGATGAAAATGCGACATTCGGTGCTTATGCTATTTGCGCGCCTGAAAATCTGGCTCGAGTTGAAGTCGGTTTTAAAGAAGAGCTAGCCAAGGTGCTGGATAAAGGATTTACACAACAAGAACTTAATGATGCTCGAACAGGTATTTTGCAAAATAGTCGCATAGATCGCGCTAAAGACGGCCGATTGGTCAGAACGCTATCTGGAAATATTGACCTAAATCGTACCATGCAATGGGATAAAAACTACGAAAAAGCAGTGATGGATCTGTCGGTAGAAGATGTAAATGCTGCAGTCAAACGGCATCTGTCCATGGAGGGTATTTCAATTATTAAGGCAGGTGATTCGGAAAAAATAACCTCGCTTATTGAGGCTTCAGAACAGGGTTAAATTCCTCGGTACATAAAGTCTGCTGTGTTACGCTCACATAGAAGACTTTTGGAGTTTTCTTAAATAAGTGAGCCAAAGTCATGGATTTAGCAGTATATTTATTATGGTGAACAAAGGTTTTATATTATCTGAGATAAATCAAAAAGAGATAACTCCATGCACGCTAGTTCAGACCGCAGAGACTTTATCAAAAGACTAAGCATAGTCAACTTAAAGAGAACACTATTAATCCTTGTGATGGTGTCTACTGGTAATGGCTATTCGCAGACACTTCAAGAACAAACCACTGTTACCATTTCTGACTATTTAATTGCCATTGACTCACTTGAAGCAAATCAGGGGGCCTACTCTGCGGAGTTATCTGACCTGTTGATGGGATTGGGCAATAGCTACGTCATCCAACAAGAATACGATGACGCCAATTTAGCATTTCAGAGAGGCATGCAGATTGAGCGTATCAATTTTGGCCTCGACAGTCTGTCTCAATCAGCCTATTTAATGTCAATCGCGGAAACAGAAAAATTGATGGGTGATTTGGATCAAGCACAAACAGTACTTGACCAGTTGTATAGCCTGAATGCTAAAAGTTATGGCCAATCAGACGTCCGTATGCTGCCAGTCATCGAATCATTAATGGATTGGCATACACAGGTTTACCCCCTTAGAAAACCTAAAGGAGGGTTTCATACTCTTATTGCTTTAGAAGATCTTGCTAATGACATGTATAAAATTTTAGATGCAGAAGTGAGTCTAAAAGATCCAGCGACGCCCGACAGATACAAGCGTATTGGCAAAGTGCAATTCTTGATCGCTAACCATATTAAGCATTATGGTGAACCGCGAGATAGCAGTTTTTCAGTTGCAGTTGAGGGCTCTTCAGGTGCCAGGACCGAACCTAGAACATCCTACAAACACTTCAAACGAGGAAAGGCCGCACTGCAAAGAGTCATCGAATCATTAATGCAGCAACAACCGTCGATTATTGCCGAACAGGCTGATGCCATTGCTAACTTAGGTGACTGGTATCTCGTCTTTGGACAAATTACATCAGCAACTAAAACCTACCAGTTAGCCGAGGAGATAGTTGACACAACAGACAATCCGGACCAGCTTCGCACTTTATTGTTTCAAGAGGCAACTGTCATAGACTTCTCCGACGAAGCAGAACAATCTGTTCGTCAGGAAGCAACTGCTGGAGCAGGGGCAGCAGAGCCTCTTCAAATCTCAATGCAAATCTCAAAATCGGGATTTGCATCGGACTTTCAGATTGTCGATGAAAAGGCGACTTTAACCAGAGACCAGCTTAAAGTACTTCAGCAACACTTCCGTAAAAAGCGCTTTAGGCCTTTTTTCTCGGATGGTGACACACAAACAATGCGCTTCAATAAAAGCTATGACTTAGTTAGTACAGGAGTTTAATGTTGCAACCAACTATCCCCAACTACCGTTATTTAGTCAAATCTCCAATTCGCATTATCGCGCTATCCGTAAGTATCTCATGTGTAATCGCGCTCAGTGGATGTCAGATGCCATCGCCTTATCAGTCGTCGAGTTCTGCAAGCTCTCCTAGTTCTCCTAGTTCTCCTAGTTCTCCTAGTTCTCCTAGTTCTCCTAGTTCTCCTAGTTCTCCTAGTTCTCCTAGTTCTCCTAGTTCTCCTGGTTCTCCTGGCTCTCCTGGTTCTCCTGGTTCTCCTAGTTCTCCTAGTTCTCCTGACGGTATGGAATCTGTCGATCAGCTAGATCAATCATTGGACGATTCATTGGGTGAATTTGATGCCGAGATGTCTGGACAATCAGGTAATGATCGTACCTCAGAAATTGACATACTAAGACCCAGTGGCGGTTCTACACTCGAATCAGATGCCGATCAACCTACGTATGATGACGCGAGTAGTATTGCGGAGGGTGATGAGGCTCTGGAAAATCGAGCATCAGAGGGGCCTAGTGAGAGTGAAGCCACCGGTGAGGGCCCGCCCAATAGTGACTCAACGATATCGAGTAGTACTGGGCAACCTAAACAAGTTACTTATGAAGTACCTGAAGATATCGGTGATGGTCAGGGCGACAATATCGTGTTGCGACAAATACGTGATGCGGCAATGCAAGAGTCCGACCCTACCCTTAAAGAGAAACTTTGGGACGAATACAGACGAATAAAGAGCGGTAAGCGCTAGGCTTATCAAGTCACAGAATGCAGGAATTATTAACGATGCAGGCACGTAATCTACAAAATCTATTTAAGCCATTTTATATTTTGGGCATAGCACTAATGCTGGTGTCACATAACGGTTTTGCTGCTGTGGATAAAATCACATCATCGACACCACTTTTACTGAAAACCCCGACTAGTCCAATCCCAGAAGAGCTTCTTTTAGACGTCGGTATTCCAACCCTTAACGATGGCCTATATCTCACGGATGAAAATGATACTGTTTTTCCTGAAGTCCGCTTCGCCGAGGCTATCTATTTTGCAAATCAACTCGCCAAAGTCATGGAAAAAAGTGGTGCTTGGGGCGCAATCCGTGTGACACCCAATGATCAAGTCATCACTGACGTTTACATTACTGGAACTATTTTGCATTCAGATGGAGAAACCTTAGAGCTTAGAGTTGTCGTCAAGGACAGTAAGGGTCGTGAATGGTTGGCTAAAACCTATAAGAAAGTCGCCGGCAAACTAGCCTATGATAGAAAAACTAGAAATAATTTGGGAGATCCCTTTCAAAACCTTTTTATCAGTATCGCAAATGATTTGCTCATTTATCGTGAAAAACTTGAATCAGAGACAGTAATAGACTTGCGTAACATCTCTGAACTTCGCTTTGCCAAACAGTTCTCTCCTGATGCTTTTTCGGAGTATATAAGTGAGAACAAGAAAGGTATATTAATCCTAGAGCGCTTGCCTGCTGAAGATGATGAGTTGTTAAACAGAATACAAAAAATACGCCAACGCGATTATCTCTATATCGATACTATGCAAGACTACTATGATGGGTTTTCGCAGCAAATGCATTTTGCTTATCAAGAGTTTAGGCAATCGTCTTATGATTCCGTGGTTAAAGCTCGGCAATTAAATCGTCAAGGTAACCAACGGATTATTGCCGGGATAGGCTCTATTTTGGCAGGTATTTATGGACGTACACAAGCTGACACGCGTCTAGCATCTGATGCAAGTACAGCTACCGCAGCGGTTGGTGGATTTATTTTAAAGTCAGGTCTAGAGAAAAAACAGCAGTCTGCCGAATATGACGAGTCGGTGGCTGAAATGGGCTCATCATTGGAGGCCGAGATAGCTCCTCAAGTAATTGCACTGGAGGATCGAACCGTTACTCTTACCGGCACTGTTCAAGCTCAATATACTCAGTGGCAGGCGTTAATGGCCAAAATTTATCAGCAAGAACGAGGTTCTATGGACTATAAGCAGACGGCTGAGTAATCAATACATTGAAAACAAATAACCATAACGGTCGACAAAAATTAACGCTCATACTATTACTTTCTCTAGTTATTATCGTTTTTTTGCTATTACCTAAAATGGTTTCAGAACCCTGGATAGCAGAGCCCAATCAGACTAATAGCCCTGAATCTTTAGCCACTGCCGTGGCGCCCTCAACGGCAGCTGAAAAAACCAAATATCGACAAGATGCACAGCGACTTTTGGCCGACATTATTAGTCTTAGGGATGACTTAAGTACTAAGGCAATAAACCTTTGGGCAGCATTAGGATTCGAACAGTCATTGTTGACGATTGAAAAAGGGGATCAACAGTATGGCAACGGTAACTATCTGCAATCCATTACGAGCTATCAGCGAGCTCTAGACGAACTTAGCGCCCTCAGTCTTCAAGCAGTCACAACCCTAGATGCTGCAAAGCAGGCGAGTTTTGTCGCTATTGAGAGTGCCTCCAGCGAATCAGACATTATTACTGCCAGTGATAATGCCAGTCTCGCCATGGCTATCGACCCACAGGATCCTAAAGTCCAATTGTTAGCTCAGCGTGCTAAGAGATTGCCTGAGCTAATAGCCTTGTTGGAAGACGCTAATCAATTCGCTCAGGAAGGTGATTTAGAGGGGGCGAAAAGTCTATATGAGCAAGCGCTAACGATAGACCCTGTGCATATAAAAACGCAGAATGCGCTTACCTCAACAACACAGTTGATCATTAATAATAAATTTTCAAACCTGATGAGTGCTGGATTTTTTGCCTTAGACAAACAGCAATTTACTGAGGCAAGACTAAAGTTTAATGAGGCTCAGGCTCTTTTTCCTAACGAATTGAGCGCAGAACGAGCGTTGAATCAGGTCGATGGACAAGAATCTCAGAAATTGGTCGATGATAAGATGTTTTTTGCCAATCAATTTGAATCTAATGAGGAGTGGCAGAAAGCCCTTACTATTTATGATGAGCTTCTCGACACTGATGCTACCCTCATCACTGCCAAAGTACGCAGAATTTCTGTCTCAGTGCGCGCAAGCCTTAACAATCAAATTGAAGAAATCCTAAAGGCACCACTTTCCCTGTCCGCCACTAATGTATTTCAAACGGGCCAACAAGTGCTTGCCGATGCTCAAAATATACCCGATGCAGGGCAAGTCTTACTTAGGCAGATAAAACAGCTCGAGACAGTTTTAGCAGCATCTCAGATACCGGTTAAAGTTACTGTCCAGTCAGATGGTCTAACCGAGGTTATTATCTATCGTATTGGTAATCTTAATCGCTTTAAAGAAACCAGTGTTTTACTAAAACCAGGCAACTATGTCGCTGTCGGTAAACGTAAAGGCTATCGAGATGCGCGATCAAGATTTATAGTCGGCAACCAGTCAGTCATCGACCCCGTTATAGTCATATGCATCGATGTTATCTAGTCGAGTACGTGATGGTAAAAAGAAACAACCAACACATCGACCAACTAAAGAATCTTTTGCGTATACTTTATAGGAACTGATACATAACACCGTGATACATTTTTGTCATAACTCAACAGTAAAAAACTATGTCGTCTGAGAAAAATACTAATAAACCAATCTCTGCGGTTGAATTCACGCCAATAGTGACGCCGGAAATAGAACGCTCGTCGCCTATATCTTTGGGTTTGATGGGTCTGTTCGCGCTAGGGACTATCGGCGCGGTGGTCATGCTTTTGCTGTATTTGTCCAAACCCGTTGTTTTTACTATTGATCCAACAGATTCAGAAATCAGGGTTAGCGGCCTGTCCTTTAATATTGGAGAGAACTACCTATTCCTCAAAGGTGACTATCAATTAGAGGCAACCAAAACCGGGTATTTCCCACTTTCGTATCAGTTTTCAGTGAACGATACAGATAACCAAGAGATCTCGCTGGAATTGTTACCACTCCCAGGGAATATAGAACTCACTTCGATGCTCAGCGACATAACCGTTAGTATTGATAACCAGCAAGAAATCTTAGCGCCAGCAATGCTCAGGGATATCAGTCAAGGTGTTCATCAACTGTCTATCCGTAAGTACCGATACTTCCCCCTTGATCAAGAAATAATCGTAGAAGGTCTGGGTAAAACTCAACAACTTAATATCGATCTAAAACCTGCATGGGGACAGGTGCGTTTTACGTCGACACCCAGTGGCGCTAACCTTTACATTGATGGCAATCTTCGAGGGCAAACACCACTGACCACTGAGGTATTGGAAACCGGCTCTGAATTCACGTTTAAGTCTTTAGGCTACAAACCTTTAAACGGAATGGTCAGCGTCAAAGCGGGTACTCTATCTGAGTATAATCCTGTCGAGTTAGTCGTATCCGATGGCAGTTTAACCATTCTGAGTACGCCTAGCGAAGCTAATATTACATTGGATGGAGCATTTTTAGGACTCTCCCCAATGACCACTAATGTGTCACCCTTTAAAGAGCACACTGTTGAGTTGTACCGTGAAGGGTACTTAAAAAATACTCAAAAATTCAGTGTTGATCCCGAGCAGATATTCGAGGTCAATATAAACCTAAAAGCCAACATAGGCTCTATCGCAATCACTCTGAATCCTGATGATGCCTCGTTAATGGTCGATAACCGTTTAATGGGGGTCGGTAGCCAAGTACTAACGTTACCCGCGAAGCCACACTTGCTGAAAATATCTAAACCCGGTTATCAGTCACAAGCTATTGAAATTACGCCAAGACCCGATCAGGCGCAGTCGCTCAGTGTAAAGTTACTAACAGTGCAACAAGCCTACTGGGCATCCCGGCCAAATTTTATTAAAAGTCCTGTTGAATCTACCTTAAAGCTATTTCGACCCAACAATGCTGCGTTTTCTCTGGGTGCACCGCGCAGACAGCCCGGACGAAGAGCTAATGAGATTGAGCGGCCAGTTGTACTTGATCGGCCTTTCTATTTAGCTACCAAAGAGATTAATAACGAGCAATTTAGGCAATGGAAAACTCAGCATAGCTCATCGTCGGTCAAGGGCATGAGTCTAGATATGGCTAATCAACCAGTCACCAACATTAGTTGGGAACAGGCTGCTTTATTTTGTAACTGGTTGAGTCGCAAAAGTGGTCTAACTGCTTTTTATGAGTCCGAAAATGGTTCTATTACAAGGATCAACTGGCAATCTAATGGGTATCGGTTACCCACTGAGGCTGAGTGGGCATGGACGGCGAAAGTTGATAAACAAGGTTTAGCCAATCAATTTCCGTGGAACAATAATCTCTACCCTCCAATGGAACCTATAGACAACTATGCTGATGTCTCAGCCAAGTATCTGCTACCCTTTACTATTGCGCAGTACAACGACGGTTATGCAGTGGCAGCCCCAGTCGGTAGCTTCGAGCCAAACAGTAAAGGGCTTTACAATATGGCCGGCAATGTTTCCGAATGGACTAATGATTACTATGATATCCAAATTTCACGTGGCGCCGCCGTCGTCGACCCTACAGGACCTCAGGCAGGTAATCGTCACGTGATTCGCGGTGCTAGCTGGGCTCTGGGCTCACGCTCCGAACTGCGCTCGAGCTTTCGTGAAGCTGGCTTTGAAGGTCGACTCGATGTAGGCTTTAGAATAGCTCGTTATGTCGACAATTCGGGAGCGGTACCGTGAGACTATTTTTTATTTTATTACTGTTCCCTCTAGTTGCTATTGCACAAGCAATACCTGAGGCAACCGATGTTGCGCAGAATCCCTCAGAGCAATCTGTGGAACAGGAATCATCTACTAGTGATATATCCTTAACAGATGACGGCGAACAGCAAACACCGCCAAATCAAAATAACGACTTTACACCCAACGAGGAAATTTCAGAAGATTTCCCCGTATCGATTCCATACGACATTTAATAACTCGTAATAACTTCAATGATTTTAGGGAGCAGGTAATGAGTAACCCAACGCACCGTTCGACTAATGAGATGTTCTTTCAGTTAGTCGCCTTACTGCTGTCTATTATTATTATCCACACTATATTCGTCACTGTGGTGCGTCCCAATGCCGAAAATACCATTAAACGACATGCTGAAATGGCCGCTGCTGGAGAACAGTACGAAGTCCCACGGTCATTTTTTATCGTCGTTAAAGATTTAGAGCAGGAGTCATGTTTCATACTTATGTTTTGGGCGCTGTCAATTATGGGGTACAAAACACGAACTGCTATTCGAGAAACTTCAATGCTCGAATTACCATTGATAAACATTGCCGAGGGATCGAAAGTTTTGCCTGAGGATGCCGGTCAAATTTCAAGGCCCCTGCAGTCACTGCCAGACACGCAACGCAGCTTACTTTTACCACGGGCTCTGCAGACCGCTTTATCGCGTTTTGAGGTGACCAACAATGTCCAATTCGCAGCTGAGGCCATCGATGGTGTCTGTAATACTGAAAATGATCGCCTCGACTCTGAATTATCGATGGTTCGGTATATTACCTGGGCGATTCCCTCTATCGGATTTATTGGCACCGTGCGAGGTATTGGCGCTGCCTTGGGCCAAGCTCATGAGGCAATGCAGGGTAATATTGCTGGTGTTACCAGTAGTCTTGGAGTGGCCTTTAACTCTACCTTTGTCGCTCTGCTAATTAGTATGGTGGTGATGTTCTTCATGCATCAGTTACAGCTCACTCAAGAGCGATTAGTCCTTGATTCACATGCGTACTGCGAAAATAAGTTACTTCGCTTTTTAAAAGCTAAGTCATAGTCACTGTGACCATGACAACCGCCATTTTAGACATTAATGATCAATCACTGTTAATCACCACAGGGCTTGATTTTTCTTATAGAGAAAGTGGTTTTGCACAATTAACAAATAATGGCATTATCTGCGGTTCCGACGCCCATGCCATGCATTGGCAGGCACCCCAGTCTAGCTTTAATGATTATTGGAAACGCTTGAACCAGTTATCTTTGCCCAACAAACAGCCTTGGGCTCGGCATAATGCAGATATTGCCTTTGCCCAACTCCAAAAAATGCTGCTAGCCGCAGATTCGCCTGACCGAGTTATTTTTAGTATTCCAGGGAGTGTTAGCGATCCTCAACTTGCGCTTTTAGCCGGCATGTTAAATGCTACTTCAAGTACCTTGCTGGGTGTTATAGATAGTGGATTACTGGCAGCTATGGCCCTAATGCAAGATAGCTGGATAGTAGAGTTACAATTGCATCAAACAGTACTGAGCTTGGTCCGCTATGAGCATCGCGATGATCAAACTAATCTTAAAATTGACCAACAAGAAATTATTCCAGACTTAGGTATCTTGCAAATTCATAATGCCGTCGCCAATCACATCAGTGAGCGGTTTATAAAAGACTACCGCTATGACCCACTGCACAGTTCGTCCGGTGAGCAGGCTATTTATGATCAAATGACAGCTTGGTTATCGGACCTAGTGAGTCACGGTGAAGTTGTTGTGACCCTCAACACTCCTAGTGGTGATCTCTCGCTGACCCTGCATAAAGAAGACATTACGATCTTACTCCAATATCGTCTGGGTCATCTAAACAGAGTACTTAGCGCACAGCCAGGGGTCCGCGCAGCGTTCACCGACAGCGCCAAATTAATCTCGCTTCTAACACCTGATTATAGGCACAGTGATACTATTAATCGCATTGACGTAGCTGTGAGCTGTTTGGATATTGTCGAGCGTATTTTTCCCGACAATGCAGAGCCCACTAGAGTCTCATCATTACAAATTGGCGCTGCAACGGCACCTCAAAAAATACCAAGCTCCGATTCTAGACGCTCTATTGCTACGCATATTTTGCATGACGGGCAAGCCTGGAGTTTAGCCAAATCATTGAGCATAACTGTTAGTGAGGGTCAGCTACAGCTAGGGATGGGCATCAATAAAAAAGCCTCAGCCTGCCTTACCTTTAGCAACAACTCTCTACAGATACTACATCAGCAAGATAACTGTAAAGTCACATTACCAGAAAAATGTAGCTCTGATGAAACGCTTATTGTGGGTGGATATACGCTAAAGCTCATAGAGGTCATTAATGGCTAAGAAACGACGAAATATAGCGTTTAGTTTGTCATTCTTGGACATCATGGCCTGTGGCTTTGGCGCGGTAACCTTACTGTTCTTGATTCTGCGGCACAATGCTAATGAAATACCGATTCCTGATGAACGTCTTTCATCGGAAATTAGCCTACTCCAGCAAGACATTCAACAAGCGGAGCAAGATCAGGTCAAGGCTCTAAATAGTCTTGAAGATATAGAGCTGAGGCTTGTTAAAACTCAAGGACTATCCAAACGTGTCATTACTGAAATCGCGGAGAAAGAAAAAAGCATTCAAGAAGACCCCAACAATATCGACATCCTGCGGCGGCAGGTCAAACAACTCGAGGAAGAAACTGCTCAAATTGAGGATATAGAATTCGGCGATAAAGTCCGCGAATTTGTCGGTGACGGAAATCGACAATATCTAACCGGTCTAACCCTGGGTGGTGAAAGAGTACTCATTTTAATTGATGGCTCAGCAAGCATGCTCGCAGACACAGTGGTCAACGCGCTTAGACGCCGAAATATGGATGATGTCCAAAAGCAAAAATCGGCTAAATGGCAATGGTCACTGCGTACCTTGGAATGGTTGCTTGCGCAGCTACCACCCAGTAGTCGATTTCAAGTCTATGTCTTTAACAATCAGGCGCAAGCCATTTTAGCCGGTACCGAAGGCGAATGGCTAGATGCATCGGACTCACTTGCTCTTGAGAGAGTTATGGAGAGCACTGACGCCTTTGTTCCCTCTGAGGGAACAAGCCTGTCTAAGGCCATAGATGTCATAGCTGAATTTGACTCAAAGCCTGATAACCTTTTTATTCTTACCGATGGTTTGCCGACGCTGGGTAACACTCCGCCTAAAAAATACATGGTCACTGGCAGTCAGCGACGACAGCACTTTGAGACGGCAATCTCTAAACTCCCTAGAGGTATCCCAGTTAATACTATTCTGTTTCCCATGGAGGGAGACCCCGAAGCCGCGGCTCTATTCTGGCAGCTCGCTCTAGATACTAAGGGTGCATTTATCGCACCCTCGAGAGACTGGCCATGACAGCTCATCCACTAAAAGTTGACTGCCAATGAAAAAACAACGACGGCAACAGCAAGAAGCGAGCATCTCATTTTTAGATGTTATTAGCTGTGGATTTGGCGCTATTGTGCTATTGCTGATTATTGCCAAGGTCGGCGAGCCTGCAATTTTAGAAGATGCGGAGCGCCAATTACAAGGTTCTGTTAGAGATTATCAAGAGCGTTTATTTGATTTACGCGGAGAAACCATCATTCTCGACGAACGCTTGAAGTCACGAAAACAGCAGCTCTCTGATCTGACTGAACGCATCGCACGACTTCAAGAAAAACTCGCCAGCGTTGCAACGCAATCGAGTCAGTTATCACAATCACAGGCGACCGAAAAACAAAAATTACAATTAGTATTACAGGTCTTAACTGAGGAAATGCAACGTCTTTTAGGCCCTGATTTTGAACAAAAAAATCAATTAGTAGGCGGTATACCCGCGGACAGCGACTACATAATATTTGTTATCGATACTTCGGGCAGTATGCAGTCGGCTGCCTGGCCAAAAGTTCAAACAGAAATGCTTAATATTCTTGATGTTTACCCTCAGGTGAAGGGTATCCAGGTACTGAATGATATGGGTCAATTTATGTTCGCAGAATTCCAGAATACCTGGATTCCTGATAGTCCTGATATGCGTAAAAAAATAACCACTAAACTTGTGAACTGGGCGCCATTTAGCAACTCAAGTCCAGTAGAGGGTATTGAGAATGCCATAAAGGTGTTTTATCAAGCCGGTCGAAAAATTAGTATTTATACTCTGGGAGATGACTTTCAAGGCAACTCTATTCAGCGAGTCATCAAAGTTATTGATCGCCTCAACAAAGCCAATCAAAATAAGGCTAGACTAGTGCGCATACATGCCATTGGTTTTCCCGTTCATCTAAGACCTGGAGTTACTCCAAATAGATCGGCAATGCGCTTTGCCGCGCTCATGCGAGAATTAAGCTACAACAATGGCGGTACTTTTATTGGTTTAAATAGTTTGGAATGACGTTTGTCGAAACTAAAGGTGACAATAATGCAAATTCATAAAAAATCTATTATCTACATCATATTGGTAGGCTTAATATTTCTTGGTGGTTGTAGTTCTACTGCAACAGTGCAAGTTGATGCTGACTTCCCGACAGTCCTGGCCAAACCAAAGGTAGTAAGTGCTGCCATTATTTTTGACTACGACTTTGTCAACTATGTTGGTACACCCAATGAAAAGACATCAGTTAGTATAGGAAAATCTCAAGTCAAGCTCCTAAAAAATGCTTTCTCTGGGTTATTTACAACGACCCAATTTACATCTTCAATGGGTAACGTTAATGCGGATGCTGAGATTTTTATAACTCCTTCGGTGCAGCAAATACAGATTTCAACACCCTCTGAAAACTACCTTAACGTATTCGAAGTTTGGATAAAATATAACCTTAAAATAGAAACTGCAGATGGCCTACTAGACACGAATTGGTTTATGCCCGCCTATGGAAAAACCCCTGACGTGTTCATGTTATCAAAAGAAAAAGCCATAGAACAGGCGACGATTATTGCTCTACGGGACGCAGGTGCAAAATTGTTACTAGATTTTTATCGTATTCCAGCGTTAAACCAATGGATAACGGAACGACAGCAAAGGGCTGAATCATAATGAGGGCCTATAAATTATTATCTCAATGGCTTTGCCTAGCACCCCTTCTAATCGGGTGTGCCGCGACTACGACAATTGATGAATTCAGACCTACAGATCAACTTATCTTTATCGATGCGAGCGAAAAAATAGTGGTCTTAGGTCGCAGAGATTCAGGGCATTATGAAACAGATCGTGAATTTATTAATTGTGTGACCAATAAAATCAGCTCGGCAAATATTAAGGTCGTACCTGAACAAACCTTTATAGATGCCATCTATCCGTGGTTTGAACCTCGTACCGCCCCCAAAGCATTGCCGCGACTAAAGCGATTAATGCAGGATCCCACAGTAAGAGAAAAAGTCGATGAACTAAGCATACGTTATCTAGTGTGGCTAGACGGTTCCACCCAAACACTTAGCCAAGGCGGCTCGATGAGTTGTGCCATTGGGCCTGGTGGCGGCGGATGCTTTGGTTTTGCTCAATGGGATAAATTATCGACCTATGAAGCAACGGTTTGGGATCTAAAAGATCTCATCGAAAAAGGACGATTACGCGTGGATTCAGAAGGAACATCCTATTTGATTGGCGCCGTCGCACCAATACCTCTTTTAACACCCGTTAAGAGTGATGCCTGCGCAAGTCTAGGCAATCAATTAAAAACATTTTTTGCAGTGAAATAATGATCTCAATAACCGACCATCCCAATCCTTCGAAAATACTGACGCTCTCATTATTTTTTATCAGTACGTTGTTGGTTCCTTCTATCGGCATATCCAAGATTACTGGTGCCGATATTTATGAACAAACCCTGGAAACTACCTCAAAATATGAAGACCCCATTCTCGAGAAGTACATTACGGACCTTGGTGAGGAAATTGTTTCTGTGTCATCAATGAAAGGTGAAAAGTTTACCTTCACACTGCTTGATGCCGAGGACTTAAATGCTTTTGCCACTCGTGACAACTATATCTATGTTAATCGCGGCCTTTTAAATTATGTCAGCAATGAAGCTCAATTGGTTTCAGTGTTGGCACATGAAGTGGCGCACATCACCCGAGGGCACGTGGTGGGTCAAGAAGAAAAGATGACCGGTGCACAAATAATATCGACCATAGCGGCGGTATTGTCGGCCAGCAATGAGGTCTATGAGGCAAGCATGGCATACGCTAACTCTCTCATTCGTGGGCATGGCAGACGCAATGAACTCGAAGCGGATGAGACCGGCGCAGAGTACATGGCCAAGTTGGGTTACGAGCCGAAAGAGATGCTATCAATGTTGTCCATAATGAAAGATTATGAATCTGCGCAAAAAAAGCGTGCCTCGGCAAAAGGTGGCGGCAAACCGACCTATCATGGGGTTTTCTCCTCGCATCCGAGAAACGATTCTCGTCTACGCACAGTCGTTGTTAAAGCTAATAATTTAAAGTCCGATAGTGTTCGCGACAATGGTGCTGAAACGTATCGTCAGTTAACAGATGGTCTTATTTGGGGTGTTAACTTTTTAGCCAAAACTCCGCCGCCTGAGCGTTACTCTGACTTACAATTAAGGGTGAGGGTCGACTTCGCTAAAGACTGGCAGTTAGTGACAGATCCTGCGAACAACGGTGTCAGTGCCTCTGCCGCTGAAGAATTGGCCGTGCTATCTATGAAGGCTATGCCTCGGACCATACAGAGCCCCGAGGAATACCTATACAATTATTTAAAAGTACCCGCGCTGGATCAGGGAGTAGTTATTTTGCCATCAAGACTCCAAGGGTTCACCGGCATTCAAACCGACCCTGATACAAAGCAACGTTCGCGGATAGCGGTAATTTACTATAAATTGAACGCGTATATTTTTCAGGGAGAGGTAGTGGATGATGCTGAATTTGAGGACTATGACGTTTTGTTTTTAGACGCTATTAACACATTTCGACCCATCTCTCGTGCAGAAATCGCTGGTCAAAAACCTAGAGTCGTTAATTACATTAAAGCGTCTGCGACGACGACCTATGAGACATTGGGTAAATCATTACGCCTAAACTCAGTTGATATTGATACTCTGCGTGTTATCAATGGTCACTATCCATCTGGGGAGCCCCAAGAAGGCGACTGGATTAAAATATTTAAGCAATAAATTTAGACCTGAAATTCATATTAACAAATGGGTAGACCATGGCTCGCAAACAAACATTCTCTGCTCAGACTACTATTAAGATTGCAATTTTCGGGGTACTTATTGGTGCAATCGTTTGGTCGGTGTTTGGCCAGAAAGAGACTAGTGACATTGACCAAAACTACGGTACAGACTTAAGTCCCAGTACTTCAGCTCTTCAGCAACAAGTCATCGACACCCTCAATCAAAAAATTAATAGTGAGGCTCAGATTAACGAAAATGATCCTGAGGTTTCCGGTAATCAGGCATCTATGGAAATAAAACTATCAGCGTTGATAAGGGCATCCACCGCAGATATTGATCCTACCGACAATCAACTTGTTCAGTTTTATTATAGCCACAGCAGTGATTACACCAGTGATGCCCGCATAGAGTTCTTATATCGACTGTTTAAGACCGCAGACCATGGCGGCAATGCGGCAAACGTAGCACGTAAATCACTAGAGAGCATGATCTCCCCTGACACGACTTTATCCGCAACTAAAAAAGTGCGTGAGGAAGGCTATAATTTTGATTTCCAAACTCAGATTGATAACACATTTGGGTTCGGCTTTGCCGGTAAGCTAATCACTCTTATCAATCAAAAGACAGTTAGCCTACCATGCTGGGATGGCCCAATTAGCGGGCATAACGGTGTTTATCTTATCTGTGTTAAATCCTATCAACCTGGCGTTCTTCCAGATTTAGTATCCATAAAGGAGCGAGTGATAAATGACTGGCGCTTATCTTTGGCTAATGAATCTTAAGCCATTAACTCTTTAAAGAAAGTTTTAAGACCATTAGGCCCTGAAGACTCCCAAATCTTTAACGCGGCTGTTCCCACAATAGCCAAGTCGGCAGAACCACGCAGTACATCAAGGTCAGTCTTGCTGCTAATACCAAATCCGACGCCCATGGGTACGTCGGTATGCTGCCTACAGCGGTCTATTAGGGCAATCACATCGTCACCCATATTTGTTTTCGAACCCGTCACACCTCTTCTGGCAACCACATAAACCATACCACGACTCGATGCACCTAACTGTGCCAGTCGTTTGTCACTGCTGGTTGGTGTCATTAAAATTATCGGCTCTATGCCAGCCTCTTCAGACAGCCTGTGTAAATTTGCCGATTCCTCGACGGGCAAATCGGGCAAAATATAGCCAACACCCCCAGCATCCTTAAGGCGTTGTATAAAAAGCTCTTCGCCCATTCTAAAGGCCGTGTTGTAGTAACCCATCATTAAAATCTTGAATGGAAATCGTTCGCTGGCCTGTCGCATAAATTCAAAGCACTGGTCAACCGTGGTGCCAGACTTGAGCGACTGCTCATTGGCTTTAACGAACAACGGGCCATCTGCACTGGGTTCAGAAAACGGGAACTGTAGTTCTACCAGATCAACACCCGCATCAGCCATAATTTCTAGGGCTTGCATATTCGCTTCAAAACTCGGGTAGCCACACACAACATGAGCCATTACCAGAATGTCTTTGTCTTTTTTACGCTGCTCGATATACGTTTGTAATCCCACTAGTTTTGCTCCCCTCGATACTGGTCAGCTTTACCGCCAATAAACGACTTCCACTTAGCATCATCCAGTGCGTCAGCAATGGTAAATATATCTTTGTCACCACGACCAGATTGGTTAATCAAAATAACTTCATCCTTACCCATGGTTGGTGCTTCCGCGATAGCCGTAACGAAGGCATGGGTACTCTCAAGAGCGGGAATAAGCCCTTCGGTACGCATAGTTAACTTCAGGGCCTCTTTCACTTCAACGTCCGTGGCCGCCTCAAAGCGAACCTTTCCCTGCTCCCAGAGGTACGCGAAAATCGGGTTAATGCCAATGTAGTCTAATCCCGCCGCCACAGAATGAGTTTCATTCATGTTACCTTCTTTATTTTGTAGAAAGTACGTTTTGTAACCTTGAGCGACCCCGACCGAAGCGTCGTCATAGGCTAGACGAGCAGAGTGCATATAGGAGCCAACGCCCTCCCCTCCTGCCTCACAGCCAATTAACTCGACATTCTCATCATCAAAGAAGCCTTGAAATATACCCATGGCATTGGAGCCGCCACCTACGCAGGCATAAACTCGGTCCGGCAACTTTCCGGCTTGCTTTAGAATTTGCTCGCGGGCTTCCATACCAATGATTGACTGGAACCAGCTCACCATTTCCGGAAAAGGGTGCGGCCCACACGCAGTACCCAAAATATAATGGGTATCAGCCATGTTGGTTACCCAGTCACGCATACAAGCATTGACTGCGTCTTTTAACGTCTTCTGACCATCCTCTACAGCGATGACTTCTGCACCGAGGTTTTCCATCCAAAACACATTTGGACGCTGTCGTGCAACGTCCACTTCGCCCATGTAAATTTTACAATCATAACCAAACTTAGCCGCCATAGTCGCGGTAGCAAAACCATGCTGGCCAGCTCCGGTTTCTGCAATTACACGCCGCTTTCCAAGTCGCTGGCAAAGTAGACCCTGACCCATAACATTATTAATCTTGTGTGAACCAGTGTGATTAAGATCATCTCGCTTTACATATATTTGTGCGCCGCCTAACTGCCTCGACAAATTCTCTAGGTGTGTAATGGGGGTTGGCCGGCCAGAATAGTTTTGCAGTAGAGCAACATAGTCCTGCCAAAATTTTGGGTCCGCCTTGCATTCTCTAAAACAGCTGAGCAACTCTTCAATTGTTGCATGCAAAATTTCCGGCAGAAAAACACCACCGTACTCTCCGTAGTAGCCCTCGCGACCATCGGAGAAATCGAAAATATTCATTTAAAAGCCTCAGCAGATTGGGGAAGTGGTTCTATCACAACCCAGATTTTTCGGAAAATCACATGGCCCTACATGGTATCTAAGTCGCTATCAGGGTTCAACGACTCCTTATTCTCAGGACAACGTAATGGCATTATACGCTTCATTCATATGACCGGTTTAGTATCTTTAGTCAGTAATCTTTCAAACCCCAGCAATGGCAACTATTAGAGCCAGTTATCCACACTTTACTCACTAAGTTGACTACCTTTAATTCGCGATAAAATTAAAAAAAACACTACATGTAGTGCATTAATACTTGCAAGGCACACAATGTAGGATAAACTAAGGGCGTCGTTTGTCGAAGGACATAAGGTTTTTACAACCAGAAAATCTCTCCGTGTGGGCACCAGATTGGCCCTACGGTAAACCGTTGTCACTGCAAGGTGGCTAAGAACAGAAGGGTAAAAAATGAGCGCACCAAAACTAAAAGCAATAAAGCCAGTCGCGAAGACACAAGAAATCGTTATGCAAGATGCATCGTTGGACATTTGGGATAAGAAGTACCGTCTCAAGGATAAAGACTCCAATCCTATCGATGCTGATATTGACGCAACCTACAGTCGAGTTGCCAAGGCATTGTCGGATGTAGAGGAAGTTGCCAAAAGAGAACTATGGGAAAAGAAATTTGTTTGGGCATTGAAACACGGTGCAATCCCAGCCGGACGAATTATTTCTAATGCCGGCGCTCAAGCTTATAAGCCAGCAACATCAACAATTAATTGTACGGTTTCAGGTATCGTGCCTGACTCGATGCTAGGTATTTTGGAACGCAATCTTGAAGCGGGTCTAACCTTGAAAGCAGGTTGTGGTATCGGTTATGAATTTTCTACTCTCCGACCTAAAGGTGCTTATGTTTCTGGCGCCGGCGCCTATACTTCTGGGCCACTGTCGTTCATGGATATCTACGACAAAATGTGTTTCACCGTGTCCTCTGCGGGTGGTCGTCGCGGCGCTCAAATGGCCACCTTCGATGTCAGCCATCCCGACGTTTTCGATTTTGTCCGAGCCAAACGTGAAGATGGTCGCCTGCGTCAGTTTAATCTGTCGTTGCTAATCACCGAAGAGTTCATTGAAGCAGTCAGAGCAGACGGTAATTGGGATCTAACATTCCCTATTAGCAGCAAAGAAATTGAGGGCGGCCTAAACTTGAAAGGCGACAACGTTGTGTGGAAACACTTTCCAACAACTGAAGGATATACGACCAACAAACAAGGTCTAGTCGCTTGCCGCATTTATGAGACTATTAAGGCTCAAAAACTGTGGAATGCAATCATGTCTTCCACCTACGACTTCGCAGAGCCCGGCTTTATCCTAATAGATCAGGTCAACAAAAATAACAATAACTGGTTCTGTGAAGATATCCGTGCAACCAATCCTTGTGGAGAGCAGCCATTGCCCCCCTACGGAAGTTGCTTGTTGGGTTCAGTAAACTTGACCAAATTTGTGCGTAACCCGTTCACAGAAGAGGCTTTCTTTGACTGGGAGCAGTATTCGGAAGTCATTGAGATCTTCACTCGCATGCTCGACAACGTTGTAGAAATTAATGGTCTTCCTCTTGAAAATCAGCGTAAAGAAATTGAATACAAGCGTCGCCACGGTATGGGTTTCTTGGGCCTTGGGTCAGCTATTACTATGCTGTGTATGAAGTATGGTGACCAAAATTCACTTGAGTTCACTGATCGTATTGCTAAAGACATGGCTGTCGCAGGCCTCACTGCTGGTTTAGATTTAGCCCGTGAGAAAGGACCAGCCCCAATCATGGAAGACGAGTTTGACGTCACAGCTACGTTATTGTTCAAGCAACCAGATCTAGCTAAGGATGGTATTAAGGTTGGCAGTAAAATCAAAGGTAAGGTACTGCTAGGCAAATACAGTCGCTACATGCAGCAGGTTGCTGAGGTTGCTCCCGAATTAGTTGACGCTATTATTGAAGAAGGCTGTCGCTTCAGTCATCACTCTTCAATCGCACCTACAGGAACAATATCACTGTCATTGGCAAATAATGTCAGTAACGGTATCGAGCCCAGCTTTGCTCACCACTATTCGCGCAATGTTATTCGTGAAGGTAAAAAGTCTAAAGAGAAAGTAGACGTTTTCTCCTACGAGTTACTGTCTTATCGTACTTTGATTAATGACAAGGCAATGCCTTTCAGCAGTGAGCCATCTGAGGCTTTACCAGACTACTTTGTTAGCTCTGAGAACATAATGCCCAGGGCGCACGTTGATATTCAAGCGGCGGCTCAAAAGTGGGTGGATTCTTCGATTTCCAAGACCATTAATGTTCCCACTGACTGCGAGTATGAGGAGTTTAAAGACATCTACCTCTATGCAGCAGAAAAAGGACTAAAAGGGTGTACTACTTTCCGCTTTAATCCGGAAGCATTCCAAGGCGTGCTGGTTAAAGAGAGCGACTTAGAGAATACGACCTATAGCTTTACGTTAGAAGATGGTTCCACAGTAGAGTTTAAAGGCAACGAAGAAGTAGAGTATGACGGCGAAACACACACTGCTGCCAATCTTTTTGATGCCCTAAAAGAAGGCTACTACGGTAAGTTCTAACCACATTAAATTACAAACCGCAGAGCACTGCGAGGTATAAAATGAATAAGAAAATTGAACAAAAAATCGTCGGCTACAAAGTGGTTAACGAAGAGCAAAAAGCAGAGGAAGTAAAGAAAGAAGCTGAGAGCAATATTATTCAGATGCATGAAAAAGTTTCACGCCCTGAAGCTCTAGCTGGTAGTACCTACAAAATAAAAACACCTCTGTCAGATCATGCTATGTATTTGACTATTAATGACATTGTTTTGAATGAAGGCACTGATCACGAGCTTCGACGCCCGTTTGAAATCTTCCTAAACTCCAAAAATATGGATCAATATCAGTGGATTTCTGCGTTAACACGCGTTATCTCTGCAGTATTTCGTAAGGGCGGTGATTGCACCTTTTTGGTTGAAGAATTAAAAGCTATTTTTGATCCCCAGGGTGGCTACTTTAAGTCAGGTGGGCGTTTCATGCCCTCACTGGTTGCTGAAATTGGCTGGGCCATAGAAGATCACCTGCAAAAAATTGGTATGATGGTGAAGACAGAAATACCTGAGCATCAACAAAAGATTATGGACGAGAAACGAGCTGACTTTGAACAGGCAGCTGCAGTTCCACAACAAGAAGCTAGCGACTTCCCACCAACGGCAGAGCTGTGTAAAAAGTGTAGTGTTAAAGCAACCATTTTAATGGACGGTTGTATGACATGCTTGAACTGCGGCGAGTCTAAATGTGGCTAGTAGTTCAGTTTGATGTAAAAAAAGCGGCTCTTTAGCCGCTTTTTTTACGATCACCTTAATGACTACATCGCAAATACTTTCACCAATTTAAACACGCCAAGCGCAGTCACAATGATCACAACCAAGCCACCTATTAGATTGGCAAAGAATTTGTTGCGGTGTTCACCTAAAAGATCACTGCGATTCATAATAATTAGCAAAAATATCGCCACAATCGGCAACAGTAGGCCATTAGCGGCTTGAGCGAACAGTATGGCGGCAATTGGTTTAGTGCCAATGGCGGCGAACGTGGTGCCTATTATTAATACTGTCATCCAAATCCCACGAAAACGGCGGTCAGCAAAATGAGTCGACCAACCCATAGCACCGCTCACCGCATAGGCTGCTGCTAGTGGCGCGGTAATAGCGCTGGTCAAGCCCGCGGCTATAAGCCCTAGTGCAAAAAAAAGATTCGCTGAAGTGCCCAAAATCGGCTCCAACTGGGTGGCCATTGAGGACGAAGAGAAAGCTCGTCCAGTATCAAAAAATGCCACAGCTGCGGTACTCATGACAGCTAAGGTTATCAAACCGCCCAAACCAATCGACACCAGGGTGTCGCTGCGAGACTCAGCTAAGGCAGTGTTCAGGTCAACACCCCGCCATTTCTCTTGAACAAGGCTAGCATGGAGAAATAAATTATAGGGCACCACCGTGGTACCAATCAGCGCTATAACGGTTAACAGCGATCCGGCAGGTAAAGACGGTACCAGCAACCCTTTTAGGAGCGCAGAAAAATCGACGCCCACAGCAAACATAGTAACCACAAATACACTGCTCATGATGAGCACCAAAACAATCAGCACCGGCTCTAACAGCCTATATCCGCTAGTGCCTAGCAATACAGCCGCAGCAAGACCCAAGGCAACAGCGCAGCTCGCCGCAGACAAGTCTGTGATTGATTGCAAACCCAGTGCCGCGCCTGATATATTTCCTGCCTCGTAGGCTGCATTACCAATGCCAATAGCGGCAACCACTAAGGCTACTGCAGTGCGGTTAATGAAAGGATTATTAAAAGTAGTACGGAGTGCTTCAGCTAAACCCGCATTTGACACCAAACCTAAACGAGCGGCCATTTCTTGTAATACCACAGTAGCTATCAGCGAAAATAATAGCGCCCACAACAGTACAAATCCAAAATTAGCCCCGGCCACACTGGCTGTAGCAATACTTCCAGGGCCAATAAAGGCGGCCGTCACCAACAAGCCAGGTCCAAAACGCCGCATGCTGTTCTCCTGCCCCTAGAAGGTTAACTTACTGGCGTCAATGCGCCAGTTTCTATATCAAAAATAAACCCATAAATGTTGATGTGACTGGGTACTAAAGGATGATCTTTAATCAGCTTTATATCGGTTAATACGCTCTGCTCTAGATCTGTAAATGTATACCATTTAATGGTCTTGCCGATATCTGAACCTGGTTTGTAATTGTCGCTAGAAGCTCTCTCTGGATTAACCCAAGTCCCATTGTCTAATACGGCCGTTTCTAGATCTTGCTCTAGCAATTGACCAATAATCTCATCAGTTACGGTAGTCATTCCGCATCCGGTATGGTGAATGACACACCAATCCGTGGTACCCAAAAATTTGTGCGACACGATCAGTGAACGAATTGCGTCCTCGGTAGCGCGCCCACCTGCATTACGAATAATGTGTGCTTCACCGTCTTGCAGGCCAGCAAATTTGTAAGGATCCATCCTACAGTCCATACAGGTTAGTATCGACAGGCCTCTAGTAGGCTGCGTACCAAGCTCAGACTGCTTAAATGTTTTATGATAGTGGGTATTTGCCTCAATAATTGAGGCCATGTTTTTGTTGTTTACTCTATCTGACATAAATTATTAACTCTCTACGTAGGTTTTAAAAACCCCAATATTTATCTTTTCTTATAGGTATCAATCATTCTTTGAGCCGCTACAGTGGCTGGCAAACTTCCATCTAATACCGCCGACTCCAAGTCTGGAATCATACGCTTAATCGAGGGATCAGACTTTAAATCAACAACCAATGACTCTGCCATTTCACTCCACATCCAGGCCTTAGCCTGCTGAGCACGCTGTTGCTGTAATCGACCGTCCTTAGAGATCGTTGCTTTGAATCTATCCACCTCTGCCCAGACTTCAGTGACCCCCTGATTGTTGACGGATGAGCATGCCATAACCGGTGTTTGCCAACCATCAAACCGAGAGGTCAAGAAGTGCACTGCCGACCTGTAATCTAACATCGTCTGATTAGCCAACGTTATCTGTTCACCATCCGACTTATTGACCACGATTAAATCAGCCAGTTCCATAATGCCGCGTTTAATGCCTTGGAGTTCATCGCCACCGGAGGGCAATAAAAGTAATAAAAACATATCCGTCATATCAGCCACTGCGGTCTCTGACTGGCCCACACCAACCGTTTCTACCAAAATTACATCAAAACCAGAGGCTTCACACAGTAAAATCGACTCCCGCGATCTTCGAGTAACACCACCAAGTGTGCTACCCGCAGGAGAAGGTCTAACAAAGGCTTTTTCTGCAAAAGCGAGCGTCTCCATACGGGTTTTGTCACCCAATATAGAGCCACCTGTGACGGCTGAAGAAGGATCAACTACCAACACAGCGACGGAGTGACCAAGTTCAATAAGGTAGCTACCCAAGGCTTCGATAAAGGTTGATTTTCCGACGCCTGGCGCGCCTGAAATACCAACACGAATGGATTTTCCAGTGTGCGGCATCAAAGTCTCTAGCAATGCCGCCGTCTGCTGTCGGTGATCAGATCGAGTTGACTCAACTAGCGTGATCGCTTTGGCCAACGCACGACGATCGCCACGAATAATTTGATCGGCTAAAGCTTGTATCTGATCTTCCATTGAAATCTATCTCTACTCGAACTCTAGTATAATTTGGTCAACCGCTAGACTATCGCCTTGCACTGCACTGACCTTGCTTACAATACCATCTTGTAATGCCCGCAGGCCATTCTCCATTTTCATGGCCTCCACCACAGCCAGCTCTTCTCCTTCTTTAACTTCCTGCCCTACTTTGACACAAAGCTTGACCAGTAACCCGGGCATGGGCGAGAGCAAAAATTTTGACATATCCGCGGGAGATTTATACAGCATGTATGACATTAGGGCGGCTGCGGTATGCGTTATTACACGCGCACTGATCTCAGCTCCCCGATAAAATAGCCGATAGCCTACAGCCGTAGACTCCACTTGCACTGCAACCGTCACACCATTGATTGAGGCTTTAAACAAAGGCTCACCGATGCTCCAGTTACTAATAATTTCATAGTCTTGCTCTGCATATTCCACCCAATAACCGGTATCAGTTAAATCAACTTCTACCGCGTGTTGCTGATCAGCAATCGCCACTGTCCAATGGTTAGGCGCCGGCGCTTCATGCCCAGCCATTTGGTCCGACAACAAGCTGGCGCGTTCACAGTGCAATTGATGCACCGCGGCAGCCACTACGATGACAATAGCGGGATCTTGCTGGACCACCAAATCAGGGTTAAAACCATCGGGGAATTCATCGTCAATAAAATTAGTACTCAGATCACCTTTTACAAAACGTGGGTGAACCATCAGCGCATTTAGGAAACTGATATTGTGATTAACACCGCGAATATAATAATTATCTAGGGCATCGACCATACGTGTTATCGATTGGGCTCGATCGTCACCATAGGTGATCAATTTGGCAATCATTGGGTCATAGAACATGGACACTTCGCCACCTTCGTAAACGCCGGTATCGACGCGCACACCCTCACCCTCTGGCGGTGAATACTTCACTAAACGACCCGTTGATGGCATGAAATTACGGAATGGGTCTTCTGCATAAACCCGTGACTCCATAGCCCAGCCGGTCAAGGTAATGTCCTGTTGAGCCATCGGTAGTTTCTCTCCAGCAGCTACCCTAATCATTAATTCAACCAAGTCTTGTCCAGTGACCAACTCAGTTACAGGATGTTCTACCTGTAATCGCGTGTTCATTTCCAAAAAATAGAAATTCATGTCAGCATCGGCTATAAACTCTACAGTGCCGGCTGATTGATAATCTACTGCTCTGGCAAGAGCACAGCTCTGCTCACCCATTTTTTGGCGAGTGACTTCATCCAGAAAAGGTGATGGCGCCTCCTCAATAACTTTTTGATGACGACGTTGAATCGAACACTCTCGTTCACCTAAGTAAACAACGGTGCCATGACTGTCTGCCATTACCTGTATTTCGATATGGCGTGGCTGCTGTATATATTTTTCAATAAAGATACGAGTATCACCGAAACTAGAACGTGCCTCATTGGTGGCTTTAGCAAAACCATCGCGACACTCATCCTCGTTCCATGCCACTCGCATACCCTTGCCACCGCCCCCGGCCGACGCCTTTAACATCACCGGATAACCAATATCAGCACTGACCTCAACGGCATGCTCGGCATCACGAACAACGTCGGTATACCCAGGGATAGTGTTCACTCCCGCTTCTTCAGCAATCAGTTTTGAGGTAATTTTGTCACCCATAGACTGAATGGCATGCTTACCTGGGCCAATAAAAGTAATCTCCGCAGCATCTAAAGCATCACGGAATTGGCTGTTTTCAGACAAAAACCCATAGCCCGGATGCACAGCGTCAGCACCACTATCAATGCACGCTTGAACGATTTTGTCGATCACCAAATAGCTTTGCGATGACGCTGAAGGACCTATGTATACTGCCTCATCAGCCATTTGTACATGCAGCGCATCACGGTCAGCATCGGAATACACCGCAACCGTGGCTATTCCCATTTTTTTGGCGGTGGCAAACACGCGACAGGCTATTTCACCACGATTGGCTACTAGAATTTTTTTCAACATTATTTTCTTAATCTATGGTTAGTTAGTTTAAAGAGGAATATTGCCATGCTTACGCCATGGATTTTCAACCGACTTATTACGCAACATGGCCAATGATCTAGCAACTCTCTTTCGAGTACTGTGGGGCATAATCACGTCATCAATATAACCACGTTTACCAGCAATAAATGGATTAGCGAATTTCTTACGATACTCCTCAGTGCGCGCAGCGATTTTCTCTTCATCGCCAATATCCTTACGGAAAATAATTTCAACAGCACCCTTGGGGCCCATCACAGCAATTTCTGCAGTAGGCCATGCCAAATTAGCATCACCACGCAAATGCTTAGACGCCATTACGTCATAGGCTCCACCGTAAGCTTTGCGAGTAATAACGGTTACTTTGGGCACAGTGCATTCGGCGTAGGCATAAAGCAACTTGGCACCATGCTTAATAATTCCACCGTATTCCTGACTAGTCCCAGGCATAAAGCCGGGCACGTCGACAAAGGTGAGTACTGGGGTATTAAACGCATCACAAAAGCGTATAAATCGCGCCGCTTTTTTAGAAGCATCGATATCCAAACAACCCGCCAGTACCATCGGTTGATTAGCTACAACGCCGACCGTAGAACCTTCGATACGAATAAAGCCAGTAATAATGTTCTTGGCATAATTGACTTGAGTTTCAAAGAAAGCACTCTCATCAGCGACCTTTAAAATAACCTCTTTCATGTCATAGGGCTTATTAGGATCGTTCGGCACAATAGTGTCTAATGACATTTCAATGCGATCAGCTGGATCTTCAGTCGGCCAAACCGGTGGCTTTTCACGATTATTGGCAGGTAGGTAGTTAAAAAACTGGCGGACCTTTTCAAGTGCTTCAACATCATTGGCAAAGGCCAGATCCGCTACCCCAGATTTTGTTGAGTGGGTCATAGCGCCACCCAATTCTTCAGCGGTAACTGTCTCATGGGTGACGGTCTTAACTACATCAGGCCCGGTGACAAACATATATGAGCTGTCTTCAACCATGAATATAAAATCGGTGATCGCCGGTGAATAAACTGCGCCACCAGCGCAAGGACCCATCACCATAGAGATTTGTGGAATCACCCCCGAGGCCATCACGTTGCGCTGAAAAACCTCAGCATAACCACCCAGAGAGGCCACACCTTCTTGTATGCGCGCACCGCCAGAATCATTTAGACCAATAATGGGCGCACCCACTTTCATGGCCTGATCCATTACTTTACATATTTTTTCTGCATGGGCCTCAGACAACGCACCGCCAAATACAGTAAAGTCTTGACTGAATACAAACACTAATCGACCGTTAATGGTGCCGTAGCCAATCACTACACCATCCCCCGGCACATGCTGCTGATCCATATCAAAATCGTTACAACGGTGCTCAACAAACATATCCCATTCTTCGAAACTGTTTTCATCAAGCAACAGGTCAACACGCTCACGCGCCGTTAACTTACCTTTTGCATGCTGGGCTTCGATTCGCTTTTGTCCACCACCCAGACGAGCAAGACGTCGTTTTTCTTCTAATTGTTCAAGAATTTCATGCATGCTTTTCTCCCTCGGAGACGCGAGTTATTTAATAAGGTCTAGGACAGTTGCCGCCGCATCGGGAATATTGGTACCCGGACCAAAGATTGCAGCTACGCCTTGCGCGGTTAACTCATCATAATCTTTGGGTGGAATCACTCCACCGCAAACTACCAGAATTTCTCCAGCACCCTGACTCTTCAATGATTCAATCATCTTAGGTACTAATGTTTTATGACCTGCAGCTTGAGATGACACACCCACCACATGCACGTCGTTTTCAATAGCCTGACGGGCTGCTTCGGCTGGGGTCTGAAACATTGGACCCACATCAACATCAAAGCCCAAATCTGCAAACGCAGTGGCAATTACCTTAGCGCCACGATCGTGGCCATCTTGACCCATTTTAACCACCAGCATCCGTGGTCGTCGGCCGTGGTCGTCGGCAAACTGTTCGACTTTTTGTTTGATTTTCATAAATCCCTCGTCGCCTTCATAGGCTGAACCATAGACACCACTAATCGATCGAGTTTGCGCCCTATGGCGCCCCCAAACAGACTCTAAGGCATCACTTATCTCTCCCACCGTTGCACGAGCTCGCGCAGCACTTACGGCCAATTCAAGCAGATTTCCCTCGTCTGTTTCGGCAGAATTAGTGAGCGCCGTAAGTGATGCTTGCCAGAGCGCTGTGTCCCGAGAAGTACGAATCTCATTCAATCGCTCGATTTGCGATTCTCTCACTAACGTATTATCAATATCTAACACGTCAACATCAGGCTCTTTGGCTAACTGATACTTGTTAACACCAACAATGACCTCTTCACCGCGATCTATTGCTGCCTGCCTCAGTGCTGCAGCCTCCTCAATGCGGAGTTTCGGCAGTCCTGATTCAACCGCCTTAGTCATACCGCCCATCTCCTCCACTTCATTAATGAGCACCATCGCTGCATCAACAAGTTCACTGGTGAGGCTTTCAACATAATAAGAACCCGCCAACGGATCAATCACATTGGTAATGCCCGTCTCCTCCTGAATCACCAACTGCGTATTACGCGCAATTCTGGCTGCAAATTCTGTCGGCAATCCTAGAGCTTCATCAAAAGAATTAGTATGCAGCGATTGTGTGCCACCCAGCACTGCTGACAACCCTTCAATAGTGGTGCGCATAATATTGTTATAGGGGTCTTTACTAGTCAGGCTAACACCCGATGTTTGTGTATGAGTGCGCAGCATCAACGAGCGCTGATCTTGTGGTGTAAACTTTTCTTCCATCAAGGTTGCCCAAAGAATGCGTGCCGCCCTGAGTTTGGCAATCTCCATAAAGAAATTCATGCCAATGGCAAAGAAAAAGGACAATCGCGGAGCAAATTTGTCGACATCCATACCACTGCCTATTGCCGTGCGCACATATTCAATGCCATCAGCAATAGTGTAGGCAAGCTCCTGAACATTGGTCGCTCCGGCCTCTTGCATGTGATACCCAGAAATAGAAATGGAGTTAAACTTGGGCATGCGGGCCGTGGTATAGGCAATAATGTCTGAGACAATTTTCATTGATGGCGCGGGTGGATATATATAAGTGTTACGTACCATGAACTCTTTAAGAATATCATTTTGCAAGGTACCGGCAAGCTGCTCAGGAGCAACACCCTGTTCTTCTGCAGCAACAATAAAGCTCGCCATTACCGGCAAAACCGCGCCATTCATGGTCATTGATACAGACACCTTATCTAAAGGAATCTGATCAAACAGAATTTTCATATCTTCAACCGAATCAATTGCGACTCCGGCTTTACCCACATCGCCCTCAACTCTCTCATGATCTGAGTCATAACCACGGTGTGTGGCCAAGTCAAAAGCCACGGAAAGGCCTTGCTGACCCGCCGCTAAGTTCTTGCGGTAAAAAGCATTAGATTTTTCCGCAGTGGAGAATCCCGCATACTGGCGCACAGTCCAGGGCCGTCCCGCATACATAGTGGCTTTTGGCCCGCGTTTGAATGGCGCAAATCCTGGAAGATTATCCATGTGCGCTAGATCTTTGGTGTCTTCAGCGGTATACAGTGGCTTGATGACAATGCCCTCTGGGGTTTGCCATACCAACTCATCAGCTGTGCGCCCTTTAGTCTCTTTTTTGACCAATGATTGCCAATCTGTAATTGCCGGACCTTTTTTATCGGTCATTGCTCTGTCCACCTTTTAGCGCGTTGTTTATGACTCTATCATAACGTTTTTTGTAATTAGCACTATGCCGCACACCATCGCCTAATAGTAGGTCCATTTACAACACAATAAATCACATTTATTGCCAAATATATTGGGATATATCGCTGATATATGCTATAAATTCTTTATAAACTCACAATTAATATATTTTACACGATGGAAATTGGTTATGGCTACAATTTGCCAACATCATGTCATAGCCTGCCTACATGGAATACGTCTTCACAACCTGCCACAGCAGCCAATTTTAGAGCGCGCAGGCATCAACCCAAATCGCCTCAATAAACATGATCAACGCGAGCACACCGATCAGGTCGCACGTCTTTTTAAAGGTGTTCAAGACGCTTTAGATGATGAATTTATGGGTTTTACCGAGAATCCCTGCAAGGTAGGCCTATTTGCCACCATGAGTGAACTGGTTAGTCGCTGTGGCACGCTTGGAGAACTACTTGAAAAGGCTATCAGCTTTTACAACCTTGTTAGCAATGATATTCCCATGGGTCTTAGTATAGTTAATGGCAAGGCGGTCTTTGAATTTACTATGGCCAAACCCATGCTCGATCCACAACATTTTATGGCTGAATTTTGGCTGGTTATTTGGCATCGCTTTCCCAGCTGGTATATCGGTGAACCTATTCGATTAGAAGAAACCCACTTTACCTTTCCTGAGCCTGCACACAAATCAGAACTCCAAATAATGTTCCCCTCCACACTGCAATTCAATAGCCGAGCTAACCGACTTGTATTTGACGCCCAGTATCTCAACAAACCGCTACTTAGGTCTGACCAAGAGCTTACTCAATATCTTGAAAACGCACCGGCGGACGTAATGACTATTCCTGGCTCAGGTACTTTGTTAGAGGCGCAAATAGAGCGCATTATCAGCCAGAGAAATACTGAACGATTAGTCTTTGGCACCATCCATGAGCTAGCAGAAGAACTCAGCATGAGCCCTCAAACTCTGCACCGTAGACTCAAAGATAGTGCAACCAGCTATCAAAAAATAAAAGACAATCTGCGCCGCAATCTTGCCATCGCCAAACTCATCAATGAAAAGCTCTCCGTTGAACAGGTGTCAGACGCCGTTGGCTTTAGTGAGTCGCGATCATTTACTCGTGCCTTCAAACACTGGACCGGCCAAACTCCAAGAGAATATTGCAAGCACAACTCAGACTAACTATCTCCCAGTAATTTATCACATAAATGTACGTGTTAATTACCGTATTGAAGCTGAAAATTGATATCAAACTGTCCTGGGTTTTAACGAATTAAAGAACTCGAGTTCTGGGCCGAAGGTGGGAGACCCTTAACCCCTAAAAATGAAGGAGATTCGATCCATCTAAAACTTTTTGAAAATCGTTAAATTCAAAATACCACTGTAGCATTCAAAATAAGTGCGTCCGAATTAGTCCGTTGTATAAAACATTTACAGACAAAAAACATTCATGTCACACCTGTAGATAACCAAGTTTCCTGGTGTATATATTTTAAAGATCTCGACGGTAATCTCTATGAAATAACCACCAACGAGTATGAACAATTTTCTAATCGCTAATTACCGAACAATGAATTCCTTATGAAAATAAGTGTTCGCCATGAATGGCAGAATAATCTCTTATTTACTCTATTGCGCGTCGGGTTTGATATTGAGCATTTTAGTAGTCTTATTATTTGAGGCTTGTCCCACATCAAATTTTTCTATGACGGAGGTGTTGCGTTTGGCGTTATGTGCGCCATTTTGTGGCATGCAGTTAAAAATACTGACTAACCTACCCACAGGGTCTGGGTAGGTTAGAAAATATTGTGTAGTCTTAACTCTCTTCTTGTGGAGCAAAGGCTTGAACACCGCATAAGGCAACAATAACAATAATGCCCACCAACAAGCCCAACCATGGCTCAAAGACACTAAATGCCATAGCAGTGATCACCATGGCCCCGCGCTCTGTGGCGTCGTGCACAAGTGATAATGCAAGAGTGGCGCAGGCAAATGCTGTCAGCACTAGCGTGACGGCCAGAGCCAAGGGAAGCAGTGGCTCAAGTAGAGTCACGAAGGGTAAAATCACGAATAAGAGCGGTAAACCAAAGACATAGAAGCTGCCTATGCTATCAAAAATTGAATCAACTTTTTCTCGACCCTCTGACCAGCCTTTTAGCAGAACAACTTGAATACCCGTCCACAAGACACCTTGAGTAGCAAAGAAGGGTGCAACGATACTCATTATTACGTTTCTGATACCTGTTGCCATGTGCGCGCGACTACTATTTAACTCAAGCTTCTCATCCGTCCGAGTAACCTGGGCCTGTTCTATCATTTCATTGCCCGTCACCAAGTCACCAAAAAACAAAATATAGGTGATCAGCGCCAAAGGAAATGAAGATGCAAAGGTCTCAAGCGGCGGCCAACCAATCGCAAAAGGCGATGCCTTTGCCCATAAAGACGCGGTCGAAGCAGCTACATCAAGAATTTCCCACCGAATATTGTATTCAAATTCACCGGTAAAATAACCAACAATGCCCGCCACCAGGAACCCAGGAAACAGTCCAAACCCAAGAAGCTTTAACAGCCACGTTTTATCAGTCGCATAAGCCTGTAAAGGTTTAGAAAAAGCGAACACCAAACAAATCAAAACACCTAAAGTACCTGCAATGGGCGCTGATTGAAACACATTAGCCGCATCACCATCTTTGGTAACACGTAAAAAAGCCGCTATCGCAGCGCCCAATATAATTCCACCTTTAAAGACATTAGGGACTATATTAATTAACTTCGCACCCAGACCTGTCACGCCCAAAAAGATCAAGATAAAGGCAAAGTTGAGTGACAGCGCCGTCATCACTTGGAATTGAGACGTGTGATCTCCTAAATAGGCAGGTGCGGTAATAAACGCGACCACAAAAGGGATAGCAGGTGTCAGCCAGCCAGGTGCATACGGGTCGCCAAAGAACATCCAAGAGAAAGAAATCAGCATGCTATGAAACATGGCCATGGTTATAGCTTCTTCAAAGGTTAGTCCCAGTAATGCAATAAAATAAGGGACCAACGCCATACCTGTAGCGCCGGCTACAGCCAACCCTTGAAGTACGTTAGATAATGAAAATCGCAAGTGAACGAGGGGAATCCGCATGGTGAATGGGCCCCACTTAAAACCAGGTTGAACGTCTCCATCAAGTCTTGTCTTTGGCATATTGCTATTCTCGTTATTTGGCTAAAATTAATTACATACACCCTAGTATGCTACGTTTTCAGTGTTGGTCTAGCGCGAATTATTTGGCTATACAGCTTTCCATTACAACATCATTTCAAAAAAAGACCCATATGTTTCATCTCTCTTAAAGGCGTTTACCCAGAAACCTCAGATAGCAAAGTCAATACAACACACAAAGAGCTTATTCCATAGATGACCTTACACCACAAACCAAGTACCCTGTGCGGGCACTCACAATAAAGTATGAGTAATGACCACTGAAATTAGACTCACCCAATTTAGCCATGGCGCTGGCTGCGGCTGCAAAATTGCCCCAAGCGTTCTTGAGCAATTCTTAAAGACTGACTTTATTGCACCGCAGGATGATAACTTACTAGTGGGTAACAGCACTAAAGACGACGCCGCCGTATATGACCTCGGCGATGGCTCTGGAATTATAAGCACCACTGACTTTTTCATGCCCATTGTTGATGATGCGTTCGAGTTTGGACGAGTTGCTGCAGCCAATGCTATTAGTGATATTTATGCCATGGGGGGCACCCCCATGATGTCTATTGCGATTCTTGGCTGGCCGGTAGATAAATTAGGCCCTGAGATAGCACAACAAGTTTTGGAAGGCGGACGCTATGCCTGCAAAGATGCAGGCATTCATCTTGCCGGTGGTCACTCTATTGATACCCAAGAACCTATTTTTGGCTTGGCGGTTACAGGCAAAGTTGATTTGTGTAACCTTAAAAAAAATAGCACGGCACATAGTGGAGACTATTTATTTTTGACCAAGCCCATTGGTGTAGGCGTGCTTACCACCGCTGAAAAACAAGGCAAGCTAAAACCGCAACACAGTCGTCTAGCCGTTGAAAATATGATGGCACTAAATACTGTGGGTGCTGCTTTGGGTAAAGTGCCCGGTGTAAGTGCGATGACTGATGTCACCGGCTTCGGACTGCTGGGTCATCTTCTTGAAGTGTGTCAGGGTAGTGGTCTTAGCGCCTTAATTAATCTATCTGCAGTGCCAGTATTAGATGCCGCTGTTACAGACTATATTGTAGCGGGGTGCGTACCCGGCGGCAGCCAACGTAATTGGCAGAGTATTTCGCAACATATTGGTCCTATTGACAGTGAGCAACAGGCACTTCTATGTGACCCACAAACTAGCGGTGGACTGCTCATTGCTGTCAACCCTGCGGCCGTAGACCAAGTGTCTAGGGTTTTAAAACAGGCAGGCTGTTATCACCAGTCGATTGGTATGCTGATGGATCATGACCTCAAGCAACCCACCATTGAGGTAAAAGTTTGAGTAAGGTTGCGTTGCCATTAACTAATGATTATCTAAATTTGCTATTGGACGGTGTGCCAATGATTGATGTGCGGGCACCGATTGAAAGTCAAACCGGTGCACTGCCCTTTGCTACTAACTTGCCGTTAATGACCGATGAAGAACGCCATGAGATAGGTATTTGCTACAAAGAGCGCGGGCAGAAAGAAGCTATAGCACTGGGTCATGAACTGGTCTGTGGTGCAAGTAAACAGTCGCGAGTTAATGCCTGGCAGGCCTTCTTTACGGCCCATCCCTCCGCGGTATTATATTGTGCACGCGGCGGCTTGCGCTCTCAATTAAGCCAGCAATGGTTAGCTAATGCAGGTATTGACTGCCCCCGTGTAGAGGGCGGTTATAAACGTTTGCGTGGCTTTCTGATTGAACAACTTAATCAGGTGTGCAAGACCGAAAAGCTCGTATTGTTGTCCGGCATGACCGGTACCGGTAAAACCGACATCATCAAGACTTTGCCGCGCAGTATTGATCTTGAAGGAGCGGCCAACCACAAGGGTTCGAGCTTTGGTCGACCTTTGAATGAACAGCCAGCACAAATTGATTTTGAAAATAAGGTGATATTAGAACTGATGGCTGTACGCCACCAGCACCCTGGGCGCAGCATTATCGTAGAAGATGAAAGTCGCAATATTGGTGGCCGTCATTTACCCATACCGCTGAGCGACGCCATGGTGACAAGCCCCATGGTAGTGATTGAGTTGCCGTTTGAACAACGCATTGAGAAACTATGGCGTGAGTATGTCATCGAACGCTACCAAGACACTCTCATTTATCATGGCGATAATGCTGAACAGGCCTTTGCCGATTACCTAAGAGACAGTTTATTGCGCGTTAAAAAACGTCTGGGTGGTCAAAAGACCAAAGAAATTTTAGAACTCATGGACAGCGCCCTGCAGCAGCAACACAGTGACGACTTTACGAGCCACAGGTACTGGTTGCAGGCAATAACGGCAGACTACTACGACCCAATGTATTTGTATCAGTTAGAAAAGCGCAACGACAGAGTCGTGTTTAAAGGCAACCACCAAGAGGTTACTCAGTGGTTGTCTGAACTTGCGTAATTGCTAGCGCGGTTGCATTCGTACACCACCATCCAAACGAATAGTCTCGCCATTGAGATAGCTATTTTCAGTAATATGTACCACCAACTGACCAAACTCAGAGGGCGCACCTAGTCGCTGAGGAAACGGTATATTTGCCACAATTCCGTCTTGAACATTCTGAGGTGCAGCGAGCATTAAGGGAGTCGCCATAACCCCAGGGGCGATAGTATTGACACGAATACCCTGCTTAGACAGATCACGAGCCATAGGGAGTGTCATACCAACTATGCCACCTTTGGTAGCTGCATAAGCCACCTGACCCATTTGACCATCAAAAGCGGCAATGGACGCTGTATTAACGATCACTCCGCGCTCAGTTTTTTCATCCGGCTGGTTCTTAGCCATTGCTGCTGCCGCACAACGTGACACATTAAAGGTACCAATTAAATTAACTTCGATAACTTTACGGTAGAGGTCAAGGCTGTGAGGCTGCCCTTCACGATCAACAGTTTTTGCTGCAATACCAATGCCTGCACAGTTCACGCAAATATCAACGCGGCCCAAATTTTCAAGAATAGTCGCAAAAGCTGCTTCTACATCGGGGCCGTTAGAAACATCTAGCTGCATAAAATGGCACGAACTGGCACCAAGCTCTGCCACTGCCTGCTCACCCGCACTGACATTCATATCAAAAATAACCACGGTCGCACCCGAGTTAATCAACAATTCTGCAGCCGCACGACCCAACCCTGATGCGCCACCGGTAACTACTGCCACTTTTTTATTAATATTCATTATTATCAAACCCCTTTTGGTTTTACTTCTTGGACTAGCACAAAAGGCGGAATCACTACCGCCCAGTGCTCAGTATTATTGGTGTGCCAATCTAACGCCTGCTGGTCGTCAACCTCAAATAAGGTGCTATTCGCCAGCCAGCTCTCGACTTGACCACGATCATCTTGATGAAAAGCCACGGCGACCTGAATAAGATCAACGTTGCCAGACACCCCCATTACATTACCTGCAGCGTAATGCTTTTGCAGGTCATGCCAACTAATCTTAGCGGTCTCGTTATTAAGTCGAGTCTTTAACCCTGACGTAGTACCAACGGAATTTTGCGACATAAACAGGCTCTTTCAACGGACTAAATGGTGCGATAGGATAGTATCGGCAGGCAAATTTATCAACCTGAGGACGCGCTGTTCAAACCACCCATCGGGTGAAATTGCGCAGTAACTGTAAGCCAGCCTCGGCACTCTTCTCTGGGTGAAACTGTACAGCAAACAAATTATTATGGCTCAGTGCTGCAGCAAACTTTACACCATAATCGCAGTACGCCGCGACGTTTGGATTGTTCTCGGCAGTGGCGTAATAACTGTGCACAAAGTAAAACTGGCTGTCCTGCTCAATACCCTGCCACAGAGGGTGATCTATGCTCTGTTGAACATTATTCCAGCCCATGTGTGGGACTTTTAAGCGCCCACCCGAGGCATCTTTGCTGTGCGGGTCAAACAACTTAACCGCTCCCGGCAAAATACCCAAACAGTCAACGCCACCGCTCTCCTCGCTGTGTTGCAACAGAGCCTGCATACCCACACAAATCCCCAGTACCGGCTTGTCGATAATAGCCTGACGGAGCACCTCACCAATTTTGAGGCGTTGAATTTCTCGCATACAATCACCGATGGCGCCCACACCCGGAAAAACGACCCTATCGGCACCAGCAACCACTGCTGGATCCGAAGTAATAGACACTTTGGCTTTATCACAGACATGTTCAAGGGCCTTGGATACCGAGTGTAGGTTACCCATGCCGTAATCAATGACTGCGATGTGATTAGGAGACTGACTCATTGATGGCTACAAATGTCCCTTGGTGGACGGCACCACACCAGCCATACGCTCATCGGCACTTGCAGCCATACGCAGAGCTCGCCCAAAGGCTTTAAAAATAGTCTCCACCTGATGGTGTGCATTGGCACCACGGATATTGTCAATGTGCAGCGTAACAAACGCATGATTAACAAAGCCTTGGAAAAACTCTCGGCTCAGATCAACATCAAAGGTTCCAACATGGCCGCGCACAAAATCTGCAGCCATGAACAGTCCAGGTCGGCCAGAAAAATCCAGCACTACACGCGACAAAGACTCGTCCAAAGGCACATACGCATGGCCATAACGTGTGAGACCTTTTTTGTCACCAATCGCCTCAGCAACTGCCATACCCAGTGTTATGCCGATATCTTCGACTGTGTGGTGATCATCAATATGAGTATCGCCGGCCGCCTTGATATCTAAATCAATCAAACCATGTCGCGCAATCTGGTCAAGCATGTGGTTTAAAAAGGGCACCGGAGTGTCCAAATTTGCATGTCCGGACCCATCCAAATTTACCGTAATGGTAATTTGAGATTCCAAGGTATTGCGTGTGACGGTCGCTTTTCGCTCGATCATCAGATACTCCAAAAGGGGGTTTTGTCGCATTATACCTGAAAATTAATACAGATTTTTTGAAATAATTATGACTTAATCTTGGCAGATATTTGCCTACAGGTGCGACAGAAGTATTCGGTTGCGTTACCATATGGGTGCAACTTTAATCATGGATTAGACGCAGCAATAGGTCTCAAAAATAAGGGTTAACGGTGTCAGAAATAAGTAAATGGTTAAAAATTATCGCATTGTCGATGCTGGTACTAACTATGGTTGTCATAGTTGGCATAACCTCACTTGTTGACCCTAACGACTATGCACCTGACATCGAGGCCGTGGCTGGCAATAACCAACTCACTTTAGATATTAAGGGCGACATTAGCTGGCAGTTTTTTCCTCAGCTTGGCATTTCGGTTAAACGCATAGCATTTTCAAACAATGTTGTTAGCGCCGGCAGCATTGATGAACTTGTTATTACCGTGGGCTTGCTAAATCTTCTCAACACTGACTTTGATCAAGCTAACCTGCCTATTGATTCAATCAGAGTGGTTAATGGCCGTGCACGTTACATTGCACCCAATTTACTGCCAGTTCAATTTGATAACATTGCAGTGTCAATTAATAACTTTTCGCTAGACGGGGGTGAAACAGACTTTAGCGCCTCGGCAGAGGTATTTGGCGATTTGCCCCTTTCCATTGAGGCAACCGTTGCACTCAGTCATGACGGCCAAAAGCCTAATCGCGTAAATGCCACCAACCTGCAACTCAACGTCGATGAAATAAGTATTAACGGGCACATAAATGCCGATCTTGAGAATGCGCAGATCGTCGGCAAACTGTCTAGCCCGTCCATTAATATACGTCGGCAACTAAAAGCCATTCAACTAAAGCTACCCATATTTAGTATCCCTGTCATGGCCAGTGCGACTGCACTTACCGACGTGCACTTCAACAGTGAATTTAGTATCAACTCTAAAGGCTACTCCAACTACACCCATCAGTTATTTATTGATAACCAAAAATTTGATGTGACCGTTGAAGCAGATCAAACCACTGGTCTGATGAATACTTCGGTAACCAGCAATCAATTTAGATTACATGACTATTTACCACCGCAAGGCTCGCCCAGTAATAATATGCAAACAGGCGCTATTTTTGCGCCGCTGGCACTGCCCTTTGTAATGTGGCCCGGAGAGAGTCAGATAGAACTGTCTGTTAATGAAATTACCATGCAGACCTTCTCTGTAAGAAACCTCTACTCTCGTCTGGTCGGCCGCGCCAATTTCATACAACTAACCTCTCTGAACGCCGACCTTTTTGGCGGCCAGTTAAATGCCACTGCAGAGTTTGACCTGCGTGATAAACAGCCGTCTTTTACACTAAAGCCACAGCTCAATACCATTGACCTTAGCCAGGCCTACTTGGCACTCACGGGCAACCCCGACGTGGGAGGCGAACTTAGCGGAGAAGTGTCGGTTTCAGGCATCGGAGATAACTTAGTTACTATTCAACAATCACTGCTAGGTATGGGCCAGTTCAGCGTCATAAACCCCATTTTTAGTACGTTGAATGTTGAACAAACTGTCTGCCAAAGTGCAGCACTGTTAAGTGACAGCAACTCTTCAGGTAGTTTCGCTGTGGGGACTCAGTTAGATACTCTACAAGGGAACCTCAAGTTCGCTAATGGCCAACTAGTCATTAGCGGTATCAACACAGCTATTGGCAATCTAAAACTTCGCGGCCGCAGTACCGTGCAACTTGTCGAACAGCGTTATACGCTTAATGCAGATGCGTTAATTAATGGGTCAAAGAGTAGCCCTACAGGCTGCGCGATTAACCAGCGCCTACAAAATCAGCTTATTCCTTTTAAATGTGAGGGTGACTTTGGACCCAACAGTGATGTCACGCCCAACTGTATGCCTGACCAAGAAGTGCTTGGTCAGCTATTACAAAACACCTTACTTGAAAAGCTCGGGAAAAAATATTTAGGTGTGGGTAGCGGTAAATCAACTGCCAGTGGTGACGCGACTAAAGACGCGTTAAAAAACTTTTTCCAGAAAAAACTCGGTAACTAATGCAGCCTGTTGTCTTTCAAAAAGCCATACTCAATTGGTTTGACCAGCACGGTCGAACTGAGTTGCCTTGGCAACAAGACATTAATGCCTATCGTGTGTGGGTATCTGAGATCATGCTACAACAAACTCAAGTCAGCACCGTTATCCCCTATTATTTACGCTTCATGCAAAGCTTTCCCACGGTGCAAGACCTTGCTGGTGCGACCACTGATGACGTTTTACATCACTGGACCGGTCTGGGCTACTATGCCCGAGCACGCAACCTTCACAAAACCGCGCAGCATGTGTCTAACGGCTTAAATGGCGAATTCCCCTCGAGCGTCGACGGTCTTTGTGAGTTACCAGGCATCGGGCGCTCTACCGCGGGAGCTATTAGCGCAATCGCATTTAAACAGCAGGCTCCTATTTTAGATGGTAATGTAAAACGAGTATTGGCACGGTTTTCTGCTATCGGTGGTTGGCCGGGAAAAACAGAAGTGGTAGCAAAACTCTGGTCAGTTGCAGACAAATATACCCCTAAAGTGCGTATTGCAGACTATACCCAAGCAATGATGGATCTCGGCGCTACATTGTGCACAAGATCATCGCCAGACTGCCCCTCTTGCCCTATCAAGAGTCACTGTATGGCGTATGAAAACGGCAACCCGCAGGACTATCCTGGCAAAAAACCGAAAAAGATTATTCCAGTGCGCACTACCTGTTTTTTGATGATTACCAATCGGCAAGGCGATTGGCTGCTGCAACAAAATCCACCCGCGGGTCTTTGGGGCGGTCTCTGGGTGTTTCCCCAATGCGACAGTCCCCAAGGAATAAAAAGTGCGCTGGTGGCATTGGGCGCGACACATGAAGAGTACAAAATACTTGATAGTAAACGGCATACCTTTAGCCACTTTCACCTTGACTACCAACCTATACATATTACTCTGGCAGACAACTCATTATTTGAACATCAGGTGAATGAGGGCACTAAACAAGTCTGGTATAACCCACAAAAGCCTATATCATTGGGACTGCCCGCGCCGATCAAAGCTTTGTTCGACGATGTTGCAATCAACCAAACTAAAGCGTAATCAATGAGGTCAACTATGACTCGCATAGTCATGTGTCGCAAACTAAATAAAGAACTTCCTGGGTTAGATATGCCGCCCTTCCCCGGCCCTAAGGGCGAAGAAATATTTAATAATATTTCTAAAGATGCCTGGGCAGAGTGGATGACTCATCAGACAACATTGATTAACGAATTGCGTCTAAATATGATGGATGTATCGGCACGAACTTATCTCTCAGAGCAACGAGAAAAGTTCTTTAATGGCGAAGAAGTGGACAAGGCCGAAGGTTACGTACCACCAACGGAATAATTCCTTGACGAGAAGCAGATCAGGCGCTTTAATACGCGCCTCTTGCGCAAGCATGAAGTGTTTAGAGAGCCCAGATAGCTCAGTTGGTAGAGCAAAGGATTGAAAATCCTTGTGTCCCTGGTTCGATTCCAGGTCTGGGCACCATTATCAACAAAGCCTCAGCAACTGCTGGGGCTTTTTTGTTTCTCTTGTAACCATTCTGCTTCGGACTTACTATTTGATCATATTAGCGATGTCGAATCGCCTAAATATCGTAAATGCATGTGGAGTATTTAGTGAAGACTGTCGAATACGGCACTAAGACGGGTGCACTAGTTGTATATTTTCATGGCGCTCCTGGTGCTATTAAAGAGTGCGCAGTGTTTGATAAACATGCACAAGAAAACAACCTTAGAATTGTCAGCTTAGATAGATTTTCGGTAAAAGACGCAGTGGATCAGGATTGTTATTACCAGCAGATAGCAAGCCAGATTAAGCGTATTATTGGCGATGAGCCATTAGATATCATTGGCTTTTCCATAGGCACTCATGTAGCCCTTGAGGTTAGCTCAATTTTGCGTAACCAGGTTCGTAATATCCACTTGATTTCATCTGTTGCTCCCCTACACAAGGGAGACTTTATAGATCATATGGCAGGGGGATCGGTCTTTACATTGGCCAAGGAAAGTCCCGTTGTTTTCAAGTTATTAACTTTCTGTCAAAAATTAATGGCGATGCTAGCACCGTCGTTGCTTGTACGACTACTCTTCGCAAGCGCTACTGGACAAGATCGTGAACTTATTAAACAGCCTGAATTTAGAAGCTACATCACCTCTGTCATAAAACACTGCTTTCAAGCGGGCACTGCGGGTTACATGCGCGATATAAAGCAGTATGTCACTTGGCCAGGTCATTTTGATGCGTACACAAGCAATGTGCAGATATGGCACGGTACCGACGATAATTGGTCGCCATTCTCCATGGCGGCCACACTCAAAAAATCTATACCCGGTGAGACTAAGCTTGAGGCGATGAAGGGTTTATCACACTATTCATGTTTGTTTTCTGCGGCACCAAAAATATGCACACAATTGCGAAAGGCTAGCTAGACGCTCTTTGGTGATTCTAATTGGGGTCATCTGGCAATTCTCGCAAAAACCAAAACTATAAGTGTTCTGAAAGCGCCTTTGGGTAGTCCGTATTAGTGTCCGCATGGCTAAAGACTAAAAATCTATAACTTGGCTTATATGCGGCCTACAACGCATTCCGAAATGACAGATTTACAATACAGGTCTAGGCAATATTTAATATTCTTTCTCGAAAGCTCACTTGATTACTCTCTTTCCCTTGCGCTAGACTGCGTTTTCTAAGCCACGTCAGAGCTCACTTTAGAGATACTATATGAATTCATCAAAGCCATCCCATTTGATCAAACGAGCCCTGCAGGCATTGGCTGTGTTGTCAGCACTCGCGCTGGGATTTCAAGAATATTCTGAATATGCAGCAAGAGTAGCCTACGACGAGACCCCTCAAGGCAAGGCAAAACTCGCCGCCAAAATGAAAAATAGAGATGCTAGGGAGAGTGCAAGTGCCAGGTCCACTTTAAAGGCAGAAGCTCTGAGACTTACCAATATTGAGGCCGCTGCTGAGAGGCGAAGCGAGCATCTTGAATATAGGTTGGCAAAGACCAAAACTGCCGTTCTCTCAAGTGACACCGAAACCGAGGCTGATATTGGAGAGGCCAAGTCTGATACTAAAATGCAGGCCTGCAGTAATCAGCGTATGCAAGAATATGCTTATGGCAAACAGGCCTTACAGATGAGTCTCAAAGACCCCGGTAGCTTTGAACAGCATGGTTTACCCAAAGAGTATGGTAGCTCATACGAAATCATTTACTCCTCAACGAATATCTATGGTGGGCGCGTCCGTTCAACTCACAGCATTCCAGTGACTAACTGCGTATATGAATAGGCTAACCCTATCTTCCTACTGATCAAAAGCATTCCACACAGCTGAAAGGCAATGAATAACTAAGCGGCATAGTAAATAAACACAGAGCGCATATTGAGGGAAATGGAACATCGAACTAAGACTGGCATGAAAGCCGTCAATCAAAGATCGTTAGACATTATTTGGTGCTTCTAATTAAGGATCATCAGGAGAATCAAGTTCAGCGTCTAACCGTTTGCCGGCGCCAAGCATGATACCAATCCAGCGAGTTTCATCTTGGTTTTCTAGCGCAATTTTTAGCATGATAGTGAGTGGAATCGACAGTAACATTCCCACTGGACCCAGCACCCACCCCCAGAGTACCAAAGAGACAAATACAACCAGTGGAGACAGATTAAGGCCGCGACCCATCCAACGTGGCTCAAGCACATTACCCATGATTAGGTTGACCACCACAAACCCAGCTAGGGTTAGGCCTGCTTCAAATACACCCAACTGTACCAATGCCAGTAGCACTGCAGGGACAGCGGCAATAAATGAGCCTACAGTGGGGATAAAATTAAGTAAAAAAGCGATGAGCCCCCACAGCACAGCATAGTCAACGCCAAGAATTGTCAACCAAATAAATATTACTAAACCGGTGAGCAAGCTTATCGCTGCTTTGATGGCCAGATAGCTATGTACGCTATCTGAAAAAGTGCGTAGCCATTCCTGTGAGTTATTACTGCCCGTGGCACTGCGCAGTTTTTCGCCAAAACTGACGTTTTCTGCAAGAATAAAAATGACGGTCAGTAGGATCATTACGGCATTGGTCATTACGTTCCCAAAAGATGCCAAGGTATTCCCTACAACACCCATTACTGCACCCGGATTAAAACTACTGCTCCATTGTTCAGAGTCAATGGCAATTCCGCGCTGACTCAGCCATTGCTGTATAGAGGTACTCATGGCGGTTAGTTTCGCCGAGTACGTAGGTATGTCTTGTCGGAAATTATCGACAGACGAGCCAATCACCGCCGCTAGTATGAGACCCACTGAAAAGACCAAAGCAATAACAACGAAAATAGCCACACCGTTAGGCAGTTGATAGCGCTTTAACCAAGCGAGTAACGGAGAAACAATCATGGCAATGAATACTGCGAGTAAAAAAGGCACTAATAATGGCCCTGCCATCTTTAGGCCAGACACGACTATGACGAAAGCCGCAGCTACCACCAAAAAACGAGAAAATGAGGATGTGTTTTCTACCATTGACCTACTCCACAACACTGCTTAAAAAGTGTGCAAGGGAAAGACCCCTTAACATCAGTACTATAGATTGTAGCGTGAGAGAGCGCAAAGATCACATAGCCGGCTTACTAATTACACAAGGAATTGAATCATCCGAAAAATAGTTTTTAACAGCAATTGCACATACACTTTTTCGTATATTGGAAACAGCGTCTAAACCCACTGTGAAACGGTGTACACAAAACTATCTTTTAACTATACTCCTCGCTCCATTTTAAATGGAGATTCTCAGGGCGGGGTGAAAGTCCCCACCGGCGGTAATCCTTTTTAAGGTAGCCCGCGGGCGCTTCAAGTAACTGTTGCTTGGAGGACAAGCAGATTTGGTGAGATTCCAAAGCCGACAGTTAAAGTCTGGTTATGAGAATAAGGGTTAGACTTCAACCGGACGTTAGTTTGTCTGTTGAAAGCATGTTGCCGGCGCGTTGCGGCTGTGCATGCATCTTCCCTTGTTGCCCTCAACCCAATTTACAGGTGGCTTAAAAAGCCCCGTAATTAAAAATTGATTTGAGCCTTTTATGAAAAAATCCATTAGTGAAATAGCCTCCCGCGGACGTGTTGCGTTTGTTCAAGCCACTTGGCACAAAGATATCGTCAACCAGTTACGCGATGGGTTTAAGACTGAGTTTGCGACCTTAAGTGATAAGCAAGTAACCTACTTTGAGGTACCTGGTGCCTATGAAATCCCCCTATTTGCCAAAGCATTAGCCGAAAGTGGAGAGTATGCGGCAGTCATTGCAGCCGGACTGGTCGTGGACGGTGGCATCTATAGACATGAGTTTGTTGCTTCCACGGTTGTTGATAATCTAATGCGTGTTCAAATGGACACCGGAATGCCGGTGTTCTCCGCTGTATTAACGCCACACCATTTCCACGCTGGTGAAGAGCATCAACAGTTTTTCAAAGACCATTTTTTACACAAAGGGCAAGAAGTCGCTCATGCGTGCGCTAAAACCTTAGATGCGCTCAGTAAAGTCTGCTAAATTTATCTATGGCCTTATAGTATTTGTGCTGAAACCATATAACAGTAAGTGAACGCTCACTTACTGTTATATTTTTCCTCCAAAGGGGCCTTTGGACTTCAATGACACAAATTTACCACTTGTCTTTCGGTGTTGGACTCTAGTGTTGTGTGAAGATTCGTTGATAAACAGAGACAGAGCCTAACCATCCTTAAGTTGGCTTCTTACGTCGCCAAACCTCATCGATTTTGCAGCGCATAGAGCTACACTTCGAATTTATTAAAACTTGTCAGGATATTTTGCTTGAAACCCGCTGTAGTAACTTTTGATAGCAGCCAAATCGGCTTCGCTATCCCCAGTAGGTTGGTAGAGATCACCAATAATAAAATGCTTGCCTTGAAAATCTAGGCTAATTAGCAGGATTGGGCAATCCAGTAGTTTTGCAATGCGCAAAAATCCAGTTTTCCAACGACTAACCTTCGCGCGCGTTCCCTCTGGTGCTAGACCAATGGCGACACCTTCTTCTCGGTTAGATAAATCGGCCACATATTGAACAATATCTTCGGGTTGCTCACGATTAGTGGGGATGCCACCCAACCAGCGCATAAACCAGACTGCACCTGGCTTGAATATAGTGTGCTTCCCTAACCATCGGAGGCGCAAATTGAGCCCAAGAACAGCTGCCATAACAAATACAAAGTCCCAATTTGACGTATGAGGTGCGGCAATAATTAGAAGTCGCTTAACATCAGGAATAGTGCCAACAACATTCCAACCAAAAACAATTAACACGGCTCGTCCAAACCAACGTGTTAGGCCATTTCGTGTACCACGCAAATGTTTGGGGACTTGTTCTTGGGTTACTGGGTAACCATTTAAGGGCATTTTCGCGTCCTGTTTTATAATTAATTGGCGGTTTTATTTTCTTTCAAAACCCAAATAAGTGAACGCTTACTTACCTAATAGCCTTTTAAATATCAAAACTGGCTTGGGAACTTTCCTTGAAATTGCTGGTAATACTGACGAATTGCTTGCAAATCTGAATCATTATCGCCGGTTGGGTGGAATAGATCACCAATAACCACAATTTTGTCGACGTAATTTACCCCTATCATTAATATAGGACAATCCAATGATTTAGCAATGCGCAAAAATCCAGTCTTCCACTTTTCCACTTTTTTACGCGTGCCTTCAGGGGTAAGGCCAATAATAACGCCATTTTCTTTCTCGGCTAACCGAGCGACATTATCGACAATCATTTTGGGGTTTCTGCGGTCAGTGGGAATGCCACCTAACCATTCCATAAACCATGTAATGCCAGGCTTAAAAATACTATGTTTAGCCATCCAGCGTATTCTTAAATTGAGGCCTAAAAAAGACGCCATTGCAAGCACAAAGTCCCAGTTAGACGTGTGCGGCGCACCGATAACAATCAAACGCTTTAAATCTGGAATAGTACCCTTGACCCGCCACCCTAATATTTCAAGAACCGTTCGACCGAGCCATCGAGAAAAAGCGTTACGGGTACCTCGCAGATGCACAGGTACTTGCTCTTGAGATACTATTGTCGGTTTTGTAGTCATAACGAACCTCGGATTGGCATTAGACTAAATTGTCAGTGTTCGCGCGTGGCACGAAAGTTTATGTCAGGGTAACGCTCTTCAGAAAGGGATAGGTTAACCCGCGTAGGCGCAAGATAGGTTAAGTGCCCGCCTCCATCTAAGGCTAGGTTATCCTCGGCCTTATTACGAAACGCCTCCATCTTTTTATTGTCATCGGATTCTACCCAACGCGCGGTGTGCACATTAACCGGCTCATAGATAGCGTCCACACCATACTCTTCTCTCAGGCGGTAGGCCACCACGTCAAACTGTAACTGGCCGACTGCACCCACCACAATATCGTTATTGCGGAAAGGGAAAAATACCTGTGTGCTGCCCTCTTCTGAGAGTTGTCGGATACCATTTTGTAGCTGTTTCGCTCTTAGCGGGTCTTTTAAACGAATGCGTTTAAATAATTCAGGCGCAAAGTGCGGAATGCCGCTAAATTTTAAGGTTTCGCCATCAGTAAAGGTGTCGCCAATCTGAATCGACCCATGGTTGTGCAAGCCAATGATGTCACCTGCGATTGCCTCTTCCACAGAGATACGCTCGCCCGCCTTAAAGCTAAAAGCATCTGATACGCGCACGTCCTTTCCCAGACGTACATGTTTCATCTTCATGCCTTTGGTATATTTTCCAGAGCATATTCGTAAAAAAGCAATGCGGTCGCGATGCTTAGGGTCCATATTGGCTTGAATCTTAAACACAAAACCGGAAAATGCTGCTTCACTTGCAACAACTTCACGCTGTGCAGCAAATCGCGGTTGAGGCGACGGCGCCCAACGCACAAAGTCGTTTAACATCTCGCGAATACCGAAGTTACCCAGTGCGGTGCCAAAAAATACTGGTGCTAATTTGCCGGATAAGAATTGTTCCATATCAAACAGATTAGTGGCGCCCCTCACCAACTCAATTTCTTCTAAAACATCATCGACATAGGCACCCAGCGCCGCTCGTGCTTCAGCGGACTCAAGACCCTGTATTTGAATATCATCTGACAGAAGGTGCCCTTTACCCTGCACATAAACATGGATAGTGTCAGTGTAAAAATTATAGACGCCCTTAAACTCTCGACCCATCCCTATGGGCCAGTTAATGGGCGCCGCTTTAATCTTAAGTACACTCTCAATTTCGTCAAGCAAATCAATAGGATCACGAATATCGCGATCCATTTTATTCACGAAGGTCAAGATAGGTGTGTCACGCAATCGACACACATCCATTAGCTTAATCGTTCGCGCCTCGACACCTTTGGCGCCATCAATGACCATTAGCGAGGAATCTACTGCTGTTAACGTGCGATAAGTATCCTCAGAAAAGTCTTCGTGACCCGGGGTATCCAGTAAATTAACCATACAATCACGATAAGGAAACTGCATTACCGATGAGGTAACCGAAATCCCCCGCTCTTTTTCCATCGCCATCCAGTCTGACGTAGCATGGCGATCGCTTTTGCGGCCTTTTACGGTGCCGGCTACCTGAATTAAATTACCGAGCAATAACAGCTTTTCAGTAATTGTCGTTTTACCGGCATCAGGGTGAGAGATGATAGCGAAGGTACGTCGATCGGAAGCTGACTCAGTCATGAGGAAAAAGGATTCAATTTAAAGGACGGCATTATAGCCTTGCTGCAGTCATCGGTCAGCTAATAAAACAGGTCTATTTAAACCAATCTCAACCTTTCAATGTCGCGTATACTAAAAAGATTGAGAGTGGCGTGCGAGATGTTATCGTCGATCCAAAAAAAATCACCCAGTTTGAATAATACTATTTGTACGCTCAGGAGCATTAAGAATGCGGTATCAAGGCCAAACCGACTACGACCATGAGGGCCCAAGTCCTCGTCGCGGGGTATTGCTGTGTAACTTAGGGACGCCTGATGCTCCTCAAACGACTGAATTAAGACGTTATCTAAAACAATTCCTTAGTGACCCAAGAGTGGTGGAAATACCGCGATTGCTTTGGTGGCTGATCCTCAATCTGGTGATTTTACGTATTCGGCCGCGTCGTTCAGCGAAGCTCTATCGAAGCGTCTGGAGTGAAGGTGGCTCCCCTCTTTTGGTCAATAGCCAGGCTCAGGTGGATGGGGTGCAAAAGATATTATCAGAGAAATACGGGGCTGAAGTGCCCGTCGTTTTGGGCATGCGCTATGGCAATCCGTCCATTGAGTCGGCCATTAACAAATTGACCGAGATGAACGTACGGGATATTACCGTATTGCCGCTCTACCCCCAGTATTCTGGCGCTACCACTGGTTCAACTTTTGATGCTGTTGCCGACGTATTTAAGCGAACTCGCTGGGTGCCCCAGTTAAATTTTATCGGCGGGTACCATCAGTCAGAGGGTTTCTTAGATGCACTCTGCGCTTCTATTGAGCGACATATAGAAGCGCATGGACAACCTGATAAACTGGTAATGTCATACCATGGCACGCCGCAAAGCTACCTCAAAAAGGGTGATCCGTACCATTGTCTGTGCCATCAAACTACTCGACTAGTGATTGAGAGAATGGGTTTAGATGCAGACAAGGTTATGACCACATTCCAATCCCGATTTGGCCGCGAACCATGGCTACAGCCTTACACCGACAAAACCCTTGAGGCCATGCCGGCAGAGGGTATCAAGCATGTCGCTATTATGTGTCCAGGGTTTTCTTCGGACTGCTTGGAAACTATTGAAGAAATTAATATGGAAGCACGGGAAAGCTTCATTGACGCGGGTGGCGAGCATTTTCACTATATCCCTTGTTTAAATGACGATCCGAAGCATATAGAAGCCTTGGCGAGCATTGTTGGTAGATATCTTGCCGACTAATTCACCTGCTGGAACCACGTCTTAAGTACCAAACTGCAATCCTCATCTGTGCGCCCAGTTGCTATTGAGTCGGCCCTTGTACTGCCTTGATTAATGATAACGATGGGCTTTTGTTGTCGCTGAGCCCACAGACAAAATCGATAGCCAGAGTAAGTGGTCAAAGACGACCCAATCACAACGAGCCCCTCAGCATTTTCCATTTCACGCTCAGCGTCTATCAGCCTCTGCTTGGGCACGAAATCTCCATAAAATACTGCATCAGGTTTTAATATGCCGCCACAATATTCACAATCAGGAATTTGCATTTCGGAATAATCAAGATCGTCAATATCGGCATCACCATCAGGGGCTATAGTGCCGGTCAGCGCTGCATATTCTGGATTATTCTTCTCTAGCCATTGCTGTAGTGGGTGGCGGGGAAACTTCAGCTGACAAGATAAGCAGGTTACGGTATCGACGCGCCCATGCAGATCAATCACATTTTGACTACCGGCGCGCTGATGAAGACCGTCGACGTTTTGAGTCACTAGACAACCCACATGACCAATAGCTTCCAAATCTGCCAACGAGGTATGTGCGGCATTCGGTAGGGCTGATGACATGAAGCGCCAACCCACCATGTTTCGTGACCAAAACCGTTGTCTGGCGGCGTGCTGTTGAATAAATTCTTGGTGTTTCACCGGCGGTTTTCGTTGCCACACTCCACGCCTGTCGCGATAGGTTGGAACACCGGACTGAGCACTGACACCAGCACCGGTGAGCACCAACCAATGGGCATGGCAAGTCAGTTTATCTAAAACATTTATCACTTAATTTCCTCAGCCAGGCGATCAACTAAACGGCTTTTTATCCGTCAGCCATTAAATATTACTGGTTTAATCGCTAAATAGGGAATTATATTAAGGCTACACGTATAATGGCCCCAAAGAACAGCCTAAACTATTGACTAAATAGCGTGCAGTATATTGAAAACCACAGATATTAAAGCTTACATGAAAACCATTGGTGCCAACGCATCACATGCGTCAAGAATTTTGGCGAAAGCGTCGACGACAACTAAAAATGATGCCTTAACTAAGATAGCGTTTGCGTTAGAGGAAAATAAAACTAATTTGTTAATAGCGAATTCTCAAGACATGAACAATGCACGAACTCATGGCTTAGATGCAGCGCTGCTTGATCGTCTCGCGCTTAGTGAGTCGCGGATTAATGCCATGATTGAGGGACTCAATCAGGTCGCAGCACTGCCCGATCCAATCGGTCACGTCACAGACCTTCAATCTCGACCAAGCGGTATTGAGCTTGGGAAAATGAGAGTTCCCCTTGGTGTTATTGGGATAATCTATGAGTCGCGCCCGAATGTCACTATTGATGCTGCGAGCCTATGTTTGAAATCTGGTAATGCGACAATCTTACGCGGCGGTAGCGAGGCTATTTTGTCGAACCAAGCGCTTGCCTCTTGCATAAATCAAGGGTTATTGAGCGCCGGTCTGCCAAGCACTGCGGTTCAGGTTATACAGACTACAGACCGCGACGCTGTCGGTGAATTAATAACCATGACTGATCACGTTGATGTCATCATCCCTCGCGGCGGCAAAGGTCTGATCAAACGCCTTATTGCTGACGCTCGAGTTCCGACAATTAAACATTTGGATGGCAATTGTCACGTTTACATAGACAGCGATGCTGATCATTCCAAAGCCATTAATATTGCGTTCAATTCAAAGACTCATCGTTATGGCGTCTGTAATGCTATGGAGTCACTATTAATTGCCGAATCTGTCGCCTCAGAATTACTACCAAAACTGGCTACAAAGTTCACTGAGAAAGGGGTTGAATTACGTGGCTGTGAGCAGTCAATAAAAATCTTACCAAGCCTCAATACTGCTGTGGAAGAAGACTGGAGCGAGGAGTATCTAGCGCCAATATTGGCCATAAAAATCGTTACTGGCATAGATCAGGCTATTGCGCATATTAATCACTATAGTTCCAAGCACACCGAGAGCATCGTCACAGAAAATAAAGACACTAGCCAACAGTTTTTAGCCGAGATTGACTCTAGCTCAGTCATGGTGAACGCCTCAACTCGATTTGCTGACGGTTTTGAATATGGGTTAGGTGCAGAAATTGGTATTTCCACCGACAAAATTCATGTGCGAGGACCAGTGGGCCTAGAGGGTCTAACCAGTCAAAAATGGGTAGTCTTTGGCGATGGGCAGGTTAGGGAATAATATGGCTGTCGCTCTATTTGGTGGTACCTTTAACCCTGTGCATAATGGTCATTTGCGTATTGCTACGGAACTGGCAGAACTACTTCCGGTATCAGAACTAAGAATGATGCCTTGCGGTATATCTCCTGATATAGACAAAAAGGCGATACCTGCGCAACAGCGCATGAAAATGCTACAGATTGGCATTGGAGATGAAAATCCCACCCTGACTATCGAGGCTATTGAGCTACAGAGAACTACGCCAAGTTATAGTATAGATACAGTTACGCTTATCCGTAAAAATCTCGGACCTTCAGTCCCTTTATTTTTATGCTTGGGAATGGATGCGTTGGCCAGCATTAATAGCTGGAACCGATGGGAGCAGCTGCTGGATTTCTGTCATATCGTAGTCTCCTCTCGCCCAGGGTTTTCGGCCCCAAAAAAAGGTCTCCTCTTCGAGTGGATAAATCAGCATTCCTGCGCTGATCTGAGTAAACTAGAGGAACGCCCAGCAGGGCATATTTATTTTTGCGATCTGACCATGCTAGCTGTTTCGTCGACGATCATTCGCGATAAAGTTAAATGCGGTGACAGCATTAGATATATGACCCCAGATAGCGTAGTAAACTATATTCAACAACATCGCCTATATGAGTAATTAAGCACTATGAAAAAGAATCTCCATGAAATCGTTATCAATGCCCTTGAAGATGTAAAAGCACAAGATATTGTTAGTATTAATGTTATGGAACTGACTGGTGTCATGGATACCATGGTGGTTGCTAGCGGCAACTCAAGCCGTCAAGTCAAATCACTTGCGAACAATGTTGCCGTTGATGGCAAAAAAGCAGGTTTTTCCCTACTGGGTGTTGAGGGGGATGATGTCGGAGAGTGGGTGCTCGTTGATTTTGGTGCGGTCATTGTCCATGTCATGCTTCCAGCCACACGGGCATTTTATGACCTTGAGAAATTATGGTCGCTACGCCCTGATGATCGACCGATAAACGCAGATGAAGAAACCTTGATGAATAGTACTCCAGGGCTGGATCAGCAGTAAAATGAGGCTTAGCATTTTTGCCGTAGGTACTCGGATGCCCGATTGGGTAAATTCCGGTTGCTCAGAATACAGCAAGAGAATGCCTCCTGAACTACGTATCAAAACCATAGAAATAGCGCTGGGTGCTCGAGGTAAAAGCCAGTCATCCAGCAAAGCCATTGAAACTGAAGGCCAGGCCATTTTAAAAGCTGTCGGCGAAAAAGACTTTGTGGTTGCTTTAGATGTGCTCGGAAAAACCATGAGTACCACAAAACTAGCAAGTAATTTAGCCAAATGGCAAATGGATGGACATGATATTAGTCTTTTGATTGGTGGTCCTGATGGTCTCTCAAAAGCCTGCCTAGGTCGAGCGAATATGTGTTGGTCACTGTCAGAGTTAACATTGCCACATCCATTGGTACGAATCCTCTTGATGGAGCAACTCTATCGAGCTTGGAGCATCAACGCTAATCATCCATATCATCGTAATTAGAGGAACTAGCAGCATCTCATGAATGAAGAAGCGTTTTCAGACCCGGCTCGCGAACGACAAATCTTTGTCGGCAGAGTCTTATTAGCAAGTTTACTAATGCTCGCCTTCACTGCTATTTTACTCGCCCGTTACTTTGACCTACAAATTAACCAGCACCAAGACTTTGTCACGCAGTCTGATAACAATCGCGTTCATATGAGACCAAATCCGCCCGCAAGAGGTGTAATTTATGATCGTAACGGAGAAATGTTAGCCGATAACCAATCTGTATCTAACCTGACTATTATTCGCGAACGCTCTAATGATTTGGAAAAACTGATTGAGAATATTGGTACTCTCGTTCCCCTTTCAGAAAGCGATGTCACACGTTTCTATAAAAGATTAAAGCGTAGGCGACCCTTCGAACAAACGCCTATAAAGTTTAACTTGAGTGAGGAAGAGCAGGCGATTTTAGCCGTGAATGAGCACCGCTTAGATGGTGTTAAAGTAAGCGCTCGGTTATCTCGATTTTATCCAAAACGAGATCTTTTTGCCCATGTGGTAGGTTATGTCGGTCGTATTAACGAGCGAGAAATAAGTCTTATTGACCCTATCCAGTACAGCGGTACTGATTCCATTGGAAAGGTCGGGCTCGAGAAGTTTTATGAGAATAGCCTGCTTGGCAGTGTTGGTAGCGAGCATGTAGAGACAAATGCTCGGGGACGCGTGATGAGAGTCCTCAATAAAGTTGATCCCGATTCAGGTAGCGACTTAGTACTGCATGTTGATAGCAACTTACAACAGATCGCTTTCGACGCGTTTGTTGGGGAGCGTGGAGCGCTTGTCGCTATGGATGTTAAAACTGGAGGCGTGCTGGCGATGGTTAGCGCTCCGAGCTACGACGCTAACTTGTTTGTCTCAGGTATCAGTCAAAAAAACTATAGTGAACTATTAAATTTAGCTGATAATCCGATGTTCAATCGCGCAATACAGGGTCAATATCCACCAGGTTCTACGGTGAAACCTTTATTTGGCCTGATCGCGCTAGACAACAAGGCCGTTTCTCCTAGCACCAGAATTGAAGATCCCGGTTTCTTTTTCATGGAAGGTATCGAACGTCCCTGGCGCGACCATAACTCAGAGCGAGGTGGTCATGGCAAAGGCGTCGATTTAGCCAAGGCGATCATAGAATCCTGTGATGTTTTCTTTTATAAAATGGGTATTAAAACCGGCATAAATATCCTCTCATCAAACAGTTCGGCATTTGGGCTTGGCGCAAAGACTGGTATTGATCTGCCCGGTGAGGCAACCGGGATTATGCCTTCTCGGACATGGAAAAAAGAGAATCGCAATGCCTCTTGGTTCAACGGTGACACCATTAACATGAGTATTGGTCAAGGCTTTATGCTCTCTACTCCATTGCAGCTCGCAGTAATGACTGCTCGCATTGCCTCAAAAGGAAAGATTATTGAACCCCGACTGGTCAAATCAGTTGGCGGAATTGACCTAGTCCCGGCTAAAACAAAACAGGTTAAAGAGATAGATCCAAAATATTGGGATTATATTCATGATTCAATGAGGGGTGTGGTGCACTCGGCGCGAGGTACAGCAACATCAATAAATCGCGGTCTCACATACACCATGGCTGGCAAAACAGGGACTGCACAGGTAGTCAGCATCAGCGCCGATGAAGACTATGACAAGTCAAAACTTAACAAACGACAATGGGACCACGCATTATTTATTGCCTTTGCGCCCTTTGATGACCCTCAAATCGCCGTTGGTTTAATTGTAGAAAATGGTGAGCATGGTAGCTCTGCGGCTGCGCCAATCGCGCGCGCTGTAATAGATGCTTATTTGCAGGCTAATTCTAAGATAAGTAGCATATCTAAAGATGCGTTAAAAGGTTTGAACGTTTATGCAAATCAATGATTTTGTGAGGACAATGCAAAATCCGGGTGGCGCACGGCGCATCAGTCGTTCAATGAATATCGATTTTATTTTATTGGTGTTGCTTTTTGCACTCTGCGCTTTCGGCCTTGCAGTGTTATATAGTGCTGGGGGGCAAGATCTTTCCTATGTAAAGCGCCAACTAACATTTATGACAGTGGGGTTTGCTCTAATGCTTATCGTCGCGCAAGTCTCTGTTCGATCACTCGAGAGGTGGGCATTTGTTATTTATGGATTGGGGTTAGTGTCTCTGTTCGCAGTATTAATATTTGGTGTTGGCGCTAAGGGAGCTCAGCGCTGGCTAGACTTAGGATTCACGCGATTGCAACCTGCTGAGCTGATGAAACTGTGCGTACCATTGATGATTTCCGCCTATCTGAGCAAACGATTTATACCACCCAACTTTAAACATGTGTGCTGGTCTATTGTGATGATATTAGTGCCCACTTTGTTAATCGTGCGACAACCTGATTTAGGAACAGCCATCCTGGTATTCATGTCTGGATTTTTGGTCCTATTCCTAGCTGGACTTGGCAAGCGCTATATAGCGGGTTCCGGTCTGATTGCTATAGCTGCCATTCCAGTGATGTGGCTATTTGTACTTCGCGACTATCAAAAGCAGCGAATTCTAACGCTTTTGTCACCAGAAGATGACACTCTGGGCTCAGGATGGAACATTATCCAATCCAAAACAGCTATTGGTTCAGGTGGATTTGAGGGTAAAGGTTGGACTGAAGGAACGCAGTCCCAATTAAGTTTTCTTCCAGAGAGTCATACTGATTTCATTATCGCGGTCTTAGCGGAGGAATTTGGCTTGATTGGTGTTCTGGCACTCTGTACCCTATATCTATTGGTAATTGGAAGATCCTTGGTCATTGCCACAAATGCACAGTCACAGTTTGGGCGACTCTTGGCCGGCAGCCTAGCTAGCATATTTTTCGTTTATATTTTTGTTAATATGGGTATGGTATCGGGAATACTGCCTGTTGTTGGCGCGCCACTGCCAATGATTAGTTATGGTGGAACCGCAATCTTAACCCTTTTCATAGGATTTGGTATGCTAATGGCGATAAGTAGAGAGCCTAGGCAAATGAGGACTCAGTTTTGAATTACCTTTTAAGAACCGCTATCTATTGTATTTTCACCTTACACTGCGTCACTTCATCGGCTGATTATTCTAATCATCCTGACGCTGTAAAGTTCGTGGACACCATGGTTACAGAGCATCAATTCGAGCGTCAGCAAATGCTTGATTGGTTGGCCTCAGCCAGACATCAAGAGTCTATCGTAGCGGCTATGAGTCGTCCTGCCGAAAAATCAAAAGCGTGGCATGAATATCGAAAGATTTTTGTTACGGACACTAGGATTTCTCGAGGGCAAGAGTTCTGGTTAGAAAATAGTGATACGCTAAAAAGGGCTGAAGAAGAGTTCGGTGTTGATCCAGCAATTATTGTTAGTATTATTGGTGTTGAAACGAACTATGGTCGAAATGTCGGTAGCTACAATGTAATAGATGCGCTGTCTACGCTGGCATTTGACTATTACACTCAGACCGAAAAGAGAGAGTCTCGACGAAAGTTTTTCACTACCCAGCTGGAGCATTTATTTCTATTGGCTCGCGAACAAGGTAAAGACCCCCTTACACTAAAAGGTTCTTATGCCGGTGCCATGGGTTGGGGTCAATTTATGCCCAACAGCTACCGTAACTATGCCGTAGATTATGACGGCGATGATTTTGCAGATATCTGGTCTAACCCTACAGATGCAATTGGCAGTGTTGCAAATTACTTTACTAAGCATGGCTGGAAAGAAGGTCAGCCAGTGGCAACAAAAGCTCATATTGAGGATGGGAAATCTGTCGATAGCAAAGAACTCAATAAAATGAAGCGCCCAACCAAAACAATTGCTGATCTATCCGCTCAAGGTTACATACCGATGGACTCACTTTCAGCCGATCTTCCTGCATTTCCGATTCGGCTGGAAGCTAAGTATGGCCAAGAATATTGGCTGGGATTACATAATTTCTATGTCATAGGCCGTTATAACCCAAGAACCAAGTATGCCATGGCGGTTTTTCAATTAAGCCAAAATATTCGTAGTAACCTGTGTAAAGCAGACAATATCTGCTAGCCATTTAATGACCGACGTGATGTTTATTCAAACTAACGGGTTGAGTCTCATAAACTTACCTATGTCTATGCACATGCGCGTTTTTGGGTGCTAAACTAACCGCCTTAACTCGTAAAATAATGGTAGTGAGACTATGACAAAGAAATGGCTTTTACCCGCCGCGCTAATTATTGTATCAATCGCCTTTTCAACAATTAGTAGCGCACAAAAAATGCGCCCCGCAGCACCAGAAATTGCCGCCAAAGCATGGATTCTCATTGATGCCAATACGGGAACTGTTCTACTAGAAAGTAATGCAGACAAACAGTTGCCGCCAGCAAGCCTAGCCAAGATGATGACTACCTATTTAGTCTCTAATGAGATTGAGGAGGGTCGTTTAAAAGAAGAGACCGAAGTATTAATCAGCGACAATGCCTGGTTGCTCGGAGGGGCTAAAACAGACGGTTCCACTATGTTTTTAAACCCTAGGTCACGCGTGACAGTACTAGATCTAATGCATGGCGTTATTATTCAATCGGGTAACGATGCTGCTATCGCGCTAGCTGAGCATGTCGCTGGTGGCGAGCATGCCTTTGCTGATCTTATGAATCAACAAGCTGAGCTTCTAGGCATGACCAATACCCAGTATATGAATTCAACAGGGCTTCCTGCCGAGGGAATGTTTACTTCGGCACGCGACCTATCAAAAATTGCGCGGGCGATAATTCGTGATCACCCAAAATACTACGAGATATATTCAAAAAAGTACTTTGAACATAACAATATTAATCAACCTAATCGTAATCGCTTGTTGTGGCGCGATAAGAGTGTCGATGGACTGAAAACTGGCAGAACTCAAGAAGCTGGTTACTGCTTAGTGTCTTCGGCTAAGCGGCGAGATATGCGTCTGATCGCCGTTGTTCTTGGTGCTACCAATGATGAATCTAGAGCCCGTGAATCACAACGACTATTGTCCTATGGATTCAGATATTTTGATACTCAAGTGGTCTATTCGGCAGGTGACATCATAAAAGCTAACACCAAAATATGGTACGGCGAAGAAGAATTCTTAAATTTAACTATTGCTGACGACGTCATACTCACATTCCCTCGTGGATCAGAAAAAATACTGAAAGCGGAAGTTACACTTAGTGACGTTATTGCAGCACCTATCGTAACAGGTCAGGTACTTGGCAATTTACAGGTCAGCTTGAACGAAGCGCTGTTGGTTGATGTACCCCTAGTTGCAGAAAAAGATATTGCTGAGTCAGGCCTTTTTGCGCGACTCTTTGATTGGATTATTCTTTTCTTTACAGAACTCCTATCCTGAGAACATTGATGTGAATGAACAAGAACCGCCAAAGATCGAATTTCCATGTGACTACCCTATTAAAATTTTAGGTGAGGCTAATGGTAGTTTTATCGAGCACATATTAGCTGTAATGGACAACTATGCCCCAGGCTTTGATCGACAAAAGATTTCAGTGCGCGACAGTAGTAAAGGTCGCTGGCAATCGGTAACGGTGACCATTGTTGCAACCGGCAAGCCACAATTGGATGATATATTTGCTGCTCTAAAAGCTAGCGCCAGCGTTAAAATGGTGCTCTGACCATGGTCACTGCATCGTCGCTCATTATTCGTCATCTTGGATGTCAGAACTACACCAAAATATTTACCTTGATGAAAGCCTTTACCGATCAGCGGAACATATGGACTCGAGATGAGATTTGGTACGTGGAGCATAATCCAGTATTCACTCAAGGGCAGGCTGGCAAAGATGAATACATTCTAGTTGCCGGTGACATTCCAGTAGTAAAAAGTGACCGTGGGGGCCATGTTACTTATCATGGTCCAGGTCAGATTACGGCATATCTGTTAATCGATTTGAAGCGTCTTAATATTGGGGTGCGTGGATTGGTCTCTTTAATCGAAAAAGCACTTGTAGATACCTTAGCCCACTGGGATGTCGAAGCTACACCACGCAGCGACGCACCAGGTGTTTATGTCTCTAATGGAAAGAAAATTGCTTCTCTGGGTTTACGTATTCGAAAAGGATGTAGCTACCACGGTTTAAATTTCAACGTTGATATGGACATGTCGCCGTGGCAACGAATAAACCCTTGTGGCCTAGGTGTTGAAATGACTCAACTCGCTGACTTAATAGATACTGCGCCGCCTACCTTAGACCGGGTGATTGATAAATTAACCGACCATCTGATGGCTGGACTCGGCTATAATAGCGTTGAAATGGCCGCAGGCCTGCCTGCTTTAAATGATGAATTCTAAGGATTATTATTCGTAGTGGATACTAACGTACCAACAAAAACAATAAATGCAGATAAGCTTAATAGCGAAACGATCAATCTCATTCCAACTATTGAGCTTCAGACCGCACCTCCTAAGCGGACTCGTCGTTTGCAAGCCGGTGAGAAGTTACGTAGTGCAGATAAGGTAGAGAGGATACCCGTTAAGGTTATTCCGACAACTGAAATACAGCGTAAACCATCCTGGATGCGTGTACGTTTATCCGCATCACCCAAAGTACAAGAAATAAAGCAAATTTTGCGTCGTCATAAAATGTCTACAGTCTGTGAAGAGGCTGCCTGCCCAAACTTGCATGAATGCTTTAGTGGAGGCACCGCCACTTTTATGATCATGGGTGAAATTTGTACTCGGCGCTGTCCATTTTGTGACGTCAGCCACGGTAAACCTAACAAACTGGATGCCGCGGAGCCAAAAAATTTAGCATTAGCCATTCATGAAATGGCTCTCAATTATGTGGTAATTACTTCAGTAGATAGAGATGATCTGCGCGATGGTGGCGCACAACATTTTGCTGACTGTATTCGTGAAGCAAGGCTTCTATCACCAGAACTTAAAGTAGAGATCTTAGTCCCTGATTTTCGTGGTCGCATGACCCCTGCCCTCGATATTATGAGCGCTACTCCACCCGATGTCTTTAACCACAACATGGAAACTGTGCCACGTCTTTATCGAGAAGCCCGTCCTGGTGCTAACTACGCCTGGTCATTAAAACTACTGAAGGAATATAAAGCTCGCAACCCTCAGATACAGACTAAATCGGGATTAATGGTCGGTCTCGGTGAAACCAAAGATGAACTATTGAGAACCCTAGATGATCTGCGAGAGCACGATGTAGATATGCTGACGGTTGGCCAATACTTGCAGCCATCTCCGAGCCATCTGGCGATTGATAGGTTTGTTCACCCTGATGAATTTGCTGAATACACTGAATATGCATATAAGATTGGCTTTAAACAAGCCGCCTGCGGTCCCTTAGTACGATCAAGCTACCACGCCGACAAACAAGCCCGTGGAGAGAAGGTCAGCTAGCTATATAGCGCTAAAGCAGACTAACACGAATAGTTTTTTGATCGAGGGGGTAGACCTAGAGCCAGCTATTCCTTAAAGACCGATACGGAGCAGTGTTCTAAGGTTAATCTTTTGTCCAAACTTCCCGAACGGGCTCACCAAAGTCGTCGTAAATTACTTTCTTCTTTGCCCGCTTAGTCGTCGCAGAAACTTTTGGTGGCACCTTTTTCTTTTTGCGGTTGTCTAAGGCAGAAACAACATCATTGATATAGGTCCGAGTTTTTGGAGGCTCTCCACTAACAAACGCGGAACGTCCTCTCGGCTTATCTGCTGGCTCACCCGTTTCTCCCGCTTGGTGCTGTTTAATCTCACCACCAAGAGAAATATATTCCTCAGTCTTGCGGCGCAGTTCACTGCGAATGGAGTTTTTACTTGATTGATTCTTCAACTCTTTATTCCAAAAACGGCCAATTGGATAGTTTAACAAAAAGGCCTTATGTTTTAAACAGTGGGTAATGGTAATTCGTCATTACAGGCCGCTAGTCAAAAAAATCTAGCTGTAATCCTATCTCTTGCTGTCGCGTATCCACAAATCGAACGCCCAAACCTAAAAGGCGCACCGGTCGTCCACCGCGCGCCAAAGCTTGTACGAGTAAATCTTCAAAACTCTGCTGGGGCAGCCCTTTACTCAACTGTCGCTCAACAGTCGTGCTAGTGAAATCATTAAACTTGACCTTAATAAACTGCTTAGTGACTAAATAATCACTATCGATACGTCTGAGGCGGCTACGTAACTCTAATAACAGGTCTGATATTTTAGCTTTACAGGCGGCTTGATCGGGTAAATCATCTGAATATGTATGTTCAACACTGAGTGATTTTCGACGACTATCAGAATTGACTGATCGATTATCTATCCCTGTACTCAAGTCATGAAGACGTTTACCAAAGGTGCCAAACTTATCTACCAACTCTATGAGGGAGCGCTGCTGGAGATCCCCACAGGTCTTGATTCCCAACCGTTGGAGTTTCTCATTAGTTACCTTACCTACACCGAATATTCGTTTTACAGCCAATGTTTTAACAAACCCTTCAACTTCCTCCGGAGTAATCACAAACTGTCCGTCTGGTTTATTTAAGTCGCTGGCGACTTTAGCCAAAAATTTATTGGGGGCGATACCTGCCGAGGCGGTAACACCCACTTCCTCAGCAATAGTTTGTCTTATTTGTTGCGCTATCAGAGTTGCACTGCCACGACATTCCTGGCAATCAGTGACATCTAGATATGCTTCATCTAAAGAGAGAGGCTCAACTTTATCGGTGTAGCGATAAAATATCTGACGTATTTGATGAGCTGCTTTTCGATATTTTTCCATGGTCCCAGGAATGACGACCAGATCGGGACAAAGCCGCAGAGCATGAGCTGTGGGCATAGCCGAGTGAATACCGAACTCCCGCGCTCTGTAATTACAGGTAGCAACCACTCCGCGGCGATCCGATTTACCCCCAATGGCAATGGGCAGTGATCGCAGAGAGGGGTCATCTCGCATCTCTACAGCTGCATAAAAACAATCACAGTCGCAGTGAATGATTTTTCTCACACAGGCACCTTCTACCGTTTTACTCTACAGCATCGTCTTCAAATTGATGATCAGCTACTCTAAACCCTAGTCGTTTAGAGATAATCTCAGGGAGCAACAACATGGCAGGGGTCAACAACAAGGTTAGTATCGTAGAAACCGCAAGTCCATTGACAATTGCACTTGCCAGAGGCTGCCACCAGGAGGCTACCATACCACCTACCGTATAGCTCCGAGCTACCAAATCTATACTCAGACCATTTGCTAGAGGTAACAAACCCACAATTGTAGTAATCGAAGTCAGCATAACAGGTCTAAACCGAGATTTAGCCGCCGTATAGACTGCTTCAGCAGATGTTAATGCACGGTTATGTCGCCGAAGATAATTGTAGGTATCAATCAGAACAATATTGTTATTAACGACGATGCCGGCCAATGCGACAATACCAACACCCGTTAACATAGTACTAAAAGTAGCCTGTGCGACTAACAGACCAAGCAGAACACCTGCTGTAGACAGAACTACCGAAAACAAAATTAGCCCTGCTTGATAAAAACTATTAAATTGCATAACCAGCATGATCATCATTACTGACATTGCCAAAGTAAACGCAGTCGATAAAAAATCAGCCGCCGCAGTCTGTTCTTCATTGGCGCCACGAAAACGAATTTTAACGGCTGATTCATCGTCCTGCTGCTGAACCCACTGTTCAATAAGTTGCGTTTGATCGTCGACTAAGTAACCAGCTTCTGTGCTCGCCAAAATGAAAACCGTTTCCACCATGTCGATACGCTTAATAGAGTCAACTCGCGGTTTGGCGATACGATTGGTGAAACTACTGATGGACACCGCTCCATTTGGCGTGTTCACTCTCAAATCATCAATAGATTTTAACTGCCTATCTTGCTTTGGGAATCTTAGTCTAATTTCCACTTCATCATCAGAATCGTCTGGCCTAAACTGTCCAACCATAATACCTCCGGTGACCATTTGAACCATATTTCCCACATCAGCTACATTGACACCAAGCATGGCGGCACGAGGACGATCAACCTCTATTTCCCATTGGATACCTGCCAGCGGCAAGGTATCTTGAAGGTCAGTTACCCCGTCTAAATTTTCGGCAATCCACTGCCGCAGCTCAGCAGTCTTGCGATACATCGCTTGACGATCTGGCGAAGAGAGCTGAATTTGAATATCTTTCCCCGTCGGGGGCCCTGTATCTACCTCTTTTCCAGTGGCATAAATTCCAGGAAGGTTTGCAATTTTTCCTCGGATTTCAGTGAAAATAGCGTCACTGCCTCTGTCGCGTTCTTCCCTGGGATACAGTTCGACCAACATACTACTGATTTGATCACGACTGACATCAGTCCCATAAACTGAGAAATTACCAGAATTGCTGTACCCATAAACCTGATGAACCCCATCGATTGAACTGACAATACGGCTTACCTTTAAGGTAATTTTTTCCTGCTCACTTATCGACAGATTACCTTGAGCACGCACATTGACTATGCCATATTGGCTCTCTATGGATGCAAAGAACTCCTGGCCGGCATTGAACTTTCCGTACAAGAAAAAGATCCCTACAATTAACGACATCGCTATCAAAACTGCTTTAAAAGGTGCCTCAATGACAGGCATTAAAAGTTTTAGGTAGAAATCCTGCAATGGCTCAAATAGTGTTTTAGCCGCCGCTTCTGATTCATGGTCCTCTGGTAACTTTTTACGCTTACCACGACGACGAGCCATCACAATGCCCATGGTCGGTGCAAAAATAAGAGCATAGGTCAGTGACCATGCTAAAACGGCGAAAACAGTAATGGGTAGATACGACATAAACTCACCAGAAACCCCCGGCCAAAATAGTAATGGCAGAAAAGCCGCTAATGTGGTTCCTGTAGAGGCAATCACAGGAATCGCCATTCGTTGAACGGCAGTAATATAAGCATCACGCGTAGACAGACCCTCAGCGCCTTTAGTACTCGCGAACTCCACAACTACAATGGCGCCGTCAATCAGCATCCCCAAGGAAAGTAAAAGACCAAACATAACCATAAAATTAAAGCTCTGCCCGAGCAGATTAATAATAATGAGTGCACCTAAAAGGCAAAAGGGAATACCGAAACCCACCAAAAGACCTGATTTGATACCGAGGGTGGCAACCACTAAAATTAGCACCAAACACATCGCCGTGATGATGTTGCCTTGTAACTCGTTGATCATTTGATTAGTCATTTCTGAACTATCAAAGGTATAACCAATATCCATGTCAGCAGAAAACTGGTCACGTGATTGACTTACTGTTTCTCGAGAAGCCTCAACCGTTTTAATCAAGTTGGCAGACAATCGTTTACGGACATCAATGGCAATAGTCTTTTCACCATTAATGAAACTGTAGCCTGCCGCATCCTTGAACGTTCGGCGCACATCTGCCACATCCCCTAAGGTGACTGATCCTTCGGAATTGTTGCGTATGGGCAAAGCGCGAATGTCCTCAGCCGTTTCAATCAGCGCAGGAACTTTGATACCAAAGCGTCCTTGAGCAACATCCATTTCACCGGCAGGAATTAGTAAGTTGTTTACGCTAATGGCTCGCACAATCTCGTTAATATTTAGACCGTACTGCTCTAATCTGGAGGGATCAATCACAACATCGACAACTTCATCGCGATGACCCGAAATATCAGCGGTGAGTACCTCTGGAAGTATTTCTAATTGTCGCTGATAAAACTTGGCAGCACGAAATAATTCTCGCTCAGAAACTTTAGCCCCTGAAAAAGTAATCACCACCGCGGGTTCGGGGCTTGGACTCAGCTCAGATACAACAGGCTCTTTAGTGTCTTGTGGGAATTCTGCCTTTGCTCGGTCTACGGCTTCACGTACATCAGCCAAGGATTGCTTTATATTATCCCCTGCTTCAAATTCTACCGTGATAACGACTGCACCCTCACGAGCGGTTGCTTTCACTTCATCTAGACCGTCTAGGATTTTGAGTTCTTTTTCTATCGGCCTAATTAATAACCGAGCGCCATCCTCAGGAGAAATTCCATCATGCCGAACCAAAATCATAACAACCGGCAACGTAACATTAGGGTTAAGCTCTACTGGCATAGATAGGCGTGAACCAGCACCAGCAATAAGCACCAATAGCATGATGGCAAGCGTGGCTCGCGAGTGTTCGATAATTAGTCGTAAGAAGCTCATGAAATTTAAAACCTACTTTAAATTTTAGCGATATTATTCAAAAAAGTAGGCTCGACCAGCTCACCGTCTATCACGTAATTTTGCCCTACAGTAATAACATTAGCTACCTCAGGTAAGCCAGATACCCAAATTCCAGCGCCTATTTCGCCAAGTACTGTGACTGATATTGATTGCGTGATATTTCCAGGTGACACAATACGGACTGCCATACCGCCTTGATCATTTAGTAAAGTACTACTCGCGGGAATTAAGTGAGCCTCAATGCCCTCGATAGGAATTTCAAGGCGAGCAGACAAGCCTGCTCGAATAGATTTATTACTATTTTTCACTAAAGCCTCAAGCCGATAGCTTTGAGTCGTATGATTTGCTTGATGAGCAATGTAACTTACTACGGCTTCAACAGGTCCATTTAAACCGATACTAGCAGATGCGACACTACTCACTTTGACCTTACTGACCTCATACTCATTGACTAGCGCTGTCACCTTTATTGGATCCAAATCGACTAACAATGCGCAAATTGTACCGGGGACAACGTAGTCTCCAATATCCAATGCTCGCGTTTCAATAATGCCATCGAATGGAGCCACAACGTTTAAATGGCCAATATCAAGTTGGGCACGTTTCAAATTTGCTTTGGCAGTTTCAAGCGTGGCCCTAGCCTGCGCAATAGCCACTTCCGACTGAAACCCGGCACTTTTTAGGGTTATGGCTCCTCGATAGGCAATGGACGATTGTTCAAGGTGCGCTTTCGCTTGGTCCAGTCGAAAGTAGCGGTCTTCTTTACTGATCTCACAAATCACTTGTCCCTTTGTAACAGCAGTACCTTCTTCCACCAAAACAGCTGAAATTTTACCGACTATTTGAGCGGCTAAATTCACTGACCGATTTGGCTGAGTATTCGCACGCAGAGACAGAGCAGGCTTATATAACTCTTTCTGAAAAACAGTAACCTGAACGCCAGTGGGTGCTGTTGCTCTTACTGTGCTCTCTTTAGACTGAGACGAACTTATCAGTCCACTCGCAAACCAAATTACTAATGACAGTAAGAAAATCGCCGCCAACCGAATATTGTTATTCACAGTAAAACTCCCAAATTAAAACTTTTTAAACTAGCCAACAAAAAGCCCTTAATACCTAATACTACTAACACTTTAATAGTATACGGAATACTTTGTGGGGCGTTTTTGTTATTTGTCAGTTCCATATGACTCTCTGGGCTATCACTATAGATTCAGCCAACAGTTTCAAAATGGTCAGATAATTATTATACTAGCGAACCATTTTGATAGGGAGATATATTCAGCCGTATAGGGAGACATTTTCAATCACGTTATAACGCCATAAACAGCATACTAGAATATGTCATATGACATGTAAAGTGCTGTATGATTTCTTCTATCATGCCATAAAGGGCATCTCAAATATTTAGATCAGTTTCCGAAGAAGGTCACACTAGCTAACCTATTGGCTTAACCTAGATATATTTTTATTCCGTCACATCTCCCTTGCAGCTATGACAAAGAAACTCCTCTAAAATTAGCACTTTTCTTCCATAGATTACCCTGAATAAATCAAATACGATCGCTCAAACTTTAGATAGCGCCTAGCCAATTTTTTGACAAATCGTTATAATCTCGTAATTAAACATCAATCGCTAAATTACGGACCTAATAACATGAGCTATAACGATATCCCTGCTGGTAAAGACCTACCAAATGATATAAACGTGGTGATTGAAATTCCAGCAAATCATGACCCCATAAAATATGAAGTAGACAAAGAGTCTGATGCCATTTTTGTTGATCGCTTTGTTGCAACTCCTATGTTTTACCCAGCCAACTACGGGTATGTGCCACAGACGCTATCAGAAGATGGGGATCCATTAGATGTATTGGTCGTTACGCCTTACCCAGTGATGCCAGGAGCAGTTATACGTAGTCGCGTAGTAGGTGTGCTCAACATGAGTGATGAGTCGGGGATTGATGCTAAATTGTTGGCCGTACCGCACTCTAAATTAACTAAAATTTATGATCATGTAAAAGAAGCAAGTGATCTTCCTGAGCTTCTGATCCAGCAAATTGTCCACTATTTTGAGAACTATAAATCTCTAGAGCCTGGCAAATGGGTAAAAGTCGATGGTTGGGATGATGCTGCTGCCGCCAAGAGAGAAGTCCTAGCTTCGCGAGAACGCCACCTCGCTCAAGATTAGTTTGATGAGCGTAGACCCTCTCTTGAGAGGGTCTACAATTTAGCGTTTAGTGTTTAAACAACTCTTCAAAAAGATCATCGCTACTTAGATCATGTTGGTGGAGTAAATCGCGTAATCTGCGTAATCCGTCTACTTGAATCTGACGCACCCTTTCTCTGGTCAAACCGATCTCGGAGCCAATATGCTCTAGCGTCTGCTCATTATGGTGCATTAAACCAAATCGTCGAACCAGCACTTCCCTTTGCTTCTCAGGTAGTTGCTGCAACCATCCCTCTAAAACTGAGGACAAATTACTGGTCTCGGCGTGACTCTCTGGACTTAACGTTGAGATGTCAGCTACCGTATCGATTAGCGCTTTATCTTGATCAGCTATCTGCGCATCAATGGACGAAACTCGCTCACTAAGACTAAGAATTTTAAGTACATCTTTAATTGGTTTATTGACCTCAGCAGCAATTTCTTCCGGTGTTGGGTCATGATCTAGCCTTTGAGCTAACTTTCGTGAGGCACGCAAATAAATATTTAATTCCTTGACCACGTGGACAGGTAACCTAATTGTCCGCGTTTGATTCATTATTGCGCGCTCGATTGTTTGCCTAATCCACCACGTAGCATATGTCGAGAAGCGATAACCCAACTCTGGATCAAATTTTTCTACCGCTCGCATCAATCCTATATTCCCTTCTTCGATCAGGTCCAACAACTCTAGGCCCCGATTTAGGTAACGACGCGAAATTTTAACCACCAAACGTAAGTTACTCTCTATCATCATTTGACGAGAACGTTCGCAACCCTGCTGGAATTTTCGGGAGTAGAGGACTTCTTCCGAAGCGGTTAAGAGAGGCACAAAGCCAATTTCTTTGAGATAAATACTGGTCGCGTCGACAACTCGACGGGCCGGACTTTCACTTGCTTTATTCTTTCTAGCGACTAAGGACAGCGCCTCAAATTCGTCGCCGACTACATCTTCAACCATCTTTGCAACTCCTTTGCAAAACTAAATTTATAATAGCGCTCAATCTAGACGCCAATTTTTGAAGAACTTGAAATAATAAAATCTGACTATTTCAGGTAACTTATCGGGTTAACAGGGTCACCATCTTTCCTGATTTCAAAATACATTGTTCCATCGACGCTCAAACTTGAAATCACATCAGTCTGACTAACCGACTGACCTACCTTAACCAGTAGTGAATCATTGTTTGCATAAGCGCTTAAAAGAGTATCACTATGCTTAACAATAATCAATCTTCCATAGCCACGCAATCCTGAACCGGCATAGACAACATGTCCCGGGGCCGCTGCACGAACCTGAGTGCCATTACTCGATTTTATTTTTATACCTTTTTGTAACTTGTCAGGATTAAACGTCTCGACCACTTGCCCGTCAATAGGCCATTTCCATTGCCAATTGCTACTATAAATTATTGGTTTCGGCGCGGATTGAGTCTGAGGAGTTACGCGTTGCACAGCAGTGTTTTTTAGAGCGCTGCCTTTACCTTTTGCGGCCTGAACGTCTTGCGATCTAGAGTGGAGCATTGATCTAGAACCCACAGATATTACCTGCCCTGGATTTATAAGGTAAGGAGGGCTCAAGCCATTTTTACGAGCCAAGCTCCAGACAGTTAATCCATAAGTAGACGCAATCGAAAATAATGTGTCTCCAGCAGTTACAGTATGACGAGTTTTTACTATTTTCAAATTTAGCTTTTGTCCAACTTTAAGCGTGTATGGCGCAACTAATAAATTAGCATATGCAAGTTCATTAACGCTCAAATCATAGCGCCAAGCAATCGAGTAAAGTGTTTCTCCAGCATCTACCAGATGAGTTTTAATTCTTATACTAGGAGGCTGACCACGATCACTGATGCCAGCCGGACTGTTAGAACACCCAGAGAGAAAAGACAGTAACACCATCATAAAGGCTATTCTTATCACGAACTTAACACCTCCTTTGCTAATGACGTTGGGTCTTACCAAAAAACTCTGCACTTAAAACGATTGCGAATCCAAGACAAAATACCAAAGAACACAAAAGAGTTCGCGGGTCATGCCCTGTAATCTCTAAAAATTGATTAGGCAGTATATTCTCAGTAATCTTAGTTAAAACCTCACCGGTATCGGAAACCTTCTGATAAAGCGTACTTTTCCAAGGCCAGATAATACTCAAGCTACCGACTAAAAACCCGCACATTAATGCTATTACCGCCGACTGAAAGTTTGCTAACAACCATGACAAGAATCGACTGAATAGCATTAAACCAATAATTCCACCCGCCGAAAAAGCAATTAGAATGTCAATTTCTAAGTTAGCTATGGCACTAATAAATACAGGATAGAGTCCCAAAAGAACAAGGATGAATGAACCAGAAATTCCTGGCAGAATCATTGCACAGAGAGCGATAGCACCGGCAAAGAACATAGTCATCACCGACCCTTCCAACACCACGGACGGTGCGATTGAAATACCGTAAGCTATCAAGACTCCGACAACAAACAGTAACTTTTCAGATATTTTCGTCGGTGGATTTTGACGCAAAAGCAAAATAACCGAGCCTATGATTAAACCACTGAAAAAAGACCACAGGGGCACTCCATGCTCCAACAAAAAGTAATGCATAATCTGCGCTAAAGAAAACACACTAGTGAGGATGCCGGCCAACAACACGACAAGAAAGTTGCCATTAATATGGTTCCAGGTAGCCCGTGGGCCATCAGATTTTAATAATTTTAGTGCGGTGATATCAAAGGATTTTATAGTAGCAACCAACTCAATATAAATACCCGTAATAAATGCAACCGTTCCTCCTGAAATACCAGGAACGACATCTGCTGCACCCATAGCCAGACCCTTTAAAAATAACAACATATTGGTAGCAGTAGTTCTCATCTAACATCCTTTTTATCAACTACCTGGATAGGCCACCCAGTAGAGGGACAAATTTAACTTTCTCAACAATAGTCTGGTCGAACTCACAAGAACTCCCAACCCGTCTGACCACACTCAAATCCTGATCGTCTCCACTGCCTACTGGAATCACCAATATACCATTGGGTGCCAACTGATCTAAAAGACTCTCGGGTATAGATTGCGGTGCAGCTGTCGTTATAATGCCATCATAGGGAGCCTGTTTTTCCCAGCCAAAACATCCATCCGATAGATGGGCAGATATATTGCTCAGCCCGAGCTTTCTAAACCTTTGCTTAGCCTTATTCAACAGTGGCTCGATACGTTCTACACTATACACCTGCTCTGTTAACTGAGCCAAAACAGCCCCTTGATAGCCCGATCCGGTTCCAATCTCTAATACTTTTTTTAGCGGCCCTTGGGAGAGGAGAATTTCAGTCATTCTGGCAACGATATACGGTTGAGATAATGTTTGCGCAAACCCAATAGGTAGAGCAGTGTCTTCATAGGCTCGGTGCGACAAAGCTTCATCTAGAAAAATATGTCTGGGTGTCATTCTGATAACATCCAATACTTTTTGGTTGGTAATCCCTTGCTCGATCAATCGACTAATTAGGCGCTCTCGGGTCCGTTGGGAAGTCATCCCGATACCCGCCATTTCTGTCGAATTCACCCATTTCTCCTGAAAAAATCAGCCAGTACGCCGGCTGTTAAAAGTCTCATTTTCATACGATCTTCACACCCCAATATATCATAGGGCAAAGTTCATAGGGCGAGATAATTCTGCAATCTCTCTCATCAAGGTTGTCGCATAACACCCACTGGAAAGGCTAAACTCTAACCGTAGCTTATCAGCATCAATCCATTCAGCCGTCAAATTATCTACGCGCATAATCAGTTCACGACGCTGTTGCTTTAAACCTGCATGCTCAAGAGCGTAACACCAGTCTTTCCAATCATCTAAAATATCATTTTCGATATCGGCTATTTGTCCCTTAGTGGCGGAACGACCTCGCCCCCAAAGTGGACCCGTCTCTCCAGCAAGATCATTATTTGACAACATTAATTGTTTGGCAGCCACCAAGTTAAACAACCAAGAGCGGGCCGCAGACAAATATAAGCCTGTGCCGTGCCGATTACCTTTGAGTTTATCTGTTTGGATCAGTTTTTGAACTTCATTGAGATTATTCCCATCGTGCCCAAATCGCTGCTCTCCAAAGTAATTGGGGACACCTTTCTCAATAATCAGATCAATTCGCTCTCTAAATGACGCATCAGTCACTGAGAAGTCCTGCAACACTATTTTGAACTGATTACCCTGATGCATGCCCCGCCGCAATTTTTTGTTATGGCGAGCTGTTTTTAGAATCTTGAAATCATCATGGGCCAAACAGTTCAGATCTAAATCGCGCCCTGGAATATGTAAACTAAACCACTGACTGGTAACAGCAAACCGATCTTTCATCCCACAAAATCCAACATCATTTCGCGGGATACCGGCTAGTTTAGCCAGCAATCCAGCCACCCAAGTCGTATTTTGGTCACGCTTACTCACTAGAAGCCATAAATGCTCACCCTCACCAGTAGGCTTGATTTCAAGGATTTCATCAACAACAAAATCCTCCGGGCAACAGCGAAATAAGGCTGTCGCCAAAGGCGCGCCGTGCAAATAGGGTAGCGTTTTGAAATCAAAGTTACGGGAGCTGATAGGAAAAATCTCTATAGTTAATTCAGTCAGGTACTGACTCTAGAAGAACCGACGCATGGCAAGCAATACCTTCACCTCGACCGGTAAAGCCAAGACTCTCCGATGTGGTGGCCTTAATGTTAATCTGCTCATAATCACAGGCCAGGACTGTAGTAAGTTTTTCTATCATGTGAATTATATGCGGCGCCATTTTGGGTTTCTGAGCAACAATCGTCAGATCAGCATTACCAATGCGATAACCTCGGGACGTCATCGTCTGTGCGACTTCAGATAGCAAACCAAGGCTATTACAACCGCTATATTTGGGGTCGGTATCGGGAAAATGTCGGCCTATATCTCCGAGACTCAAAGCTCCCAATATAGCGTCCATAAACGCGTGAGTTAAAACATCACCGTCGGAATGGGCAATGAACGCATGCTCGAATGGAATAGAAACGCCACCTAGAATTAATGCGTCACCAACACCAAAAGCATGGACATCGAAACCGTGGCCTATACGCATCTCTCATTCTCCTGATTTATCAAAATAACTTCAGCTATCATCAGATCCTCTCGGCGAGTAATCTTTATATTGTCATGTCTTCCTTCGATAGTAAGGACTTTATGGTTTGAATATTCTACCGCGGAAGCCTCATCAGTCGGTATTTTCTGGTCCTGAATCATCAATTCAATTGCGTCCCGCAATATGCCATATCGAAACATTTGCGGCGTTTTGGCAGCTCGATACGCCTCCCGATTAACGGTTGCTTGGACATGGTTGTCCGGCATTATCGTCTTCAGTGTTTCATTAATTTGTGTCGTTAACAAACCACCCACAGGATGGTTTGTTAACCCATTAATGAGCTTCATAATATCTGATGAGGTGACGCAGGGTCTCGCCATATCATGAACCAATACCCAGTCATCTAGCTCGGCCACATTAGAGAGCATAATTAGACCATTTAATACAGATTTAGCCCGTGTTTCTCCCCCCTCTGTTAGAGTCACTCTAGGGTTTTTTACAGCACTGACCTTTGACCAATAACCTGATGTAGGATCACATGGAGCAACAATTCGCTTAATTAGGGGGATCTTTAATAATCTGCTGAGGGTATGTTGTGCCACCAGGTCACCCTTCAGCTGATGAAACTGTTTTGGAATATCTGCAGAAAACCGCTTGCCTACACCCGCGGCGGGAACAATAGCCCAGTAATTTGGAAAAGCAGCAGTCATGGTGACGTTTTCCCCTCTGGAAGGCTATCCTGCAAGATACTGGCTTTCTCATCAGTTACCAGATAAAAAACTTCGCCTTGCTTGATCATACCAAGGTCCTCTCGCGCCTTCTCTTCAATAGCATCGAGATTAGTTTTTAAACTCTCTACATCTCTAGCAATAACTTCGTTACGTTGCCGCAAACGTTTGTTTTTAACTTTTTGTTGGTCAAGCTGTGCGTCTAATTCCGATTTATGTGCAAGGCTTCCCTCACCCACCCACAACCGCACTTGTAAACCAAGCAATAAGACTATCAGTAGTATCAGCAACCAACGCATATTGAAATTCTATTCAATTTTATGATATTTCTATGGTTTTAACGTGTCAGCATTAAACCTTAAATTCTGCACGACCGTTATAGGGAGCGGCCGTCGACCCTAATTCAGCTTCAATTCGTAATAAACGATTATATTTAGCTACACGGTCTGAACGACATAGAGAGCCAGTCTTAATTTGGCCCGCCGCTGTACCCACTGCTAAATCTGCAATCGTGGTATCTTCAGTTTCACCAGAACGATGGGAAATGACAACACTGTAACCCGCATCTTTTGCCATGTTAATAGCATCGAGTGTCTCAGATAAAGTACCGATCTGATTAAACTTTATAAGAATTGAGTTACCCACACCCATGTCAATACCGCGCTTTAATATGCTGGTATTGGTCACGAACAGATCATCGCCAACTAGCTGAACTCGGTCACCCAACTTTTCAGTCTGGTACTTCCAGCCATCCCAGTCAGACTCATCCTGACCGTCTTCAATAGAAATAATAGGGTACTGATCGCATAGTTCTGCTAAAAAGTCGCTAAATCCCTCTGCCGAATATACCTTTCCTTCTCCGGAAAGATCATATTTACCATCTCTGTAGAATTCAGACGCGGCACAATCTAGTGCCAAAGTCACATCTGAACCTAATTTATAGCCAGCCGCTTCAGTGGCTTCTTGAATAACCGCAAGTGCCTCCGCATTTGAAGAAAGATTAGGAGCGAAGCCACCCTCATCACCAACAGCGGTATTCAATCCTTTACTACTCAGTACCTTTTTTAAGGAATGGAAAATTTCAGCACCGACCTGTAAGGCTTCTGAGAAGGTCTTCGCCGATAGCGGCTGAACCATAAATTCTTGAATATCAACATTATTATCAGCATGCTCTCCACCGTTAATAATATTCATCATGGGTACCGGCATACTGTAAATACCCGGAGTATTATTGAGTTCTGCAATGTGTGCGTAGAGAGGCATATGCTTATCTTGAGCAGCCGCTTTTGCCGCTGCCAAAGATACAGCCAGAATTGCATTAGCGCCTAAAACGCCTTTATTCTCAGTGCCATCGGCATCAATCATCATCTGGTCTAGCATACGTTGCTCAGTAGCTGAACAACCAACAAGCAATGCTCTAATAGTGGTATTAACATTATTTACCGCGGTAAGCACACCCTTACCAAGATAACGATCTTTGTCTCCATCTCGAAGTTCGAGCGCCTCTCTTGATCCGGTTGAAGCACCAGAGGGAGAACAGGCAGATCCCACAATCCCATTTTCTAATATTACGTCGGCTTGAATGGTAGGGTTTCCTCTTGAATCCAACACTTCAAAGGCGCGAATATCAGCAATATTAGTCATAGGGGTGTATCTCCATTAATGTTAGTCATATCTCCATCATGGAGATGATATATTATTTTATGAATCGGCAAGAAGGCAAAACCTAGCCCGGCCTTATTAAAGTATACCCAAGTCGGGCTGTGACTTTACTAAGTCATCAAACGCTTTCATTTGGATCAAAAAAGGCTCTAATTTATCTAACGGTAATGCGCTAGGGCCATCACATTTAGCACGATCTGGATTTGGATGCGCCTCTAAAAAGAGGCCCGCTATACCAACGGCAATACCTGCCCTACCCAACTCGGCTACCTGATGTCTGCGGCCACCAGACGCTGCACCTAGAGGGTCTCGGCACTGTAACGCGTGAGTCACATCAAAAATCAATGGCGACCCGCCACTCACCTCTTTCATTGTCCTAAAACCCAGCATATCGACTACTAAATTATCGTAGCCCATACAGGTTCCACGCTCGCAAAGTATTACCTTATGGTTGCCACATTCACGAAATTTATCGACGATATTAGCCATCTGCCCAGGACTTAAAAATTGAGGTTTTTTGACATTAATTACCGCATCAGTAGCCGCCATTGCTGCCACTAGGTCGGTTTGGCGAGCCAAAAAGGCCGGTAACTGAATGACATCACAGACTTCAGCGACGGGCGCAGCTTGAGCCACCTCATGTACATCAGTGATGACCGGCACGTTAAATGTTGATTTTATCTCAGCAAATATTTTTAAGCCTTCGTCTAGACCGGGGCCACGAAAAGAGTGAATTGATGAACGATTAGCCTTGTCAAACGAAGCTTTAAATACATAGGGAATACCGAGTTTTTCGGTAACGGTTACATAAGCCTCGGCAACACGCATAGCCATATCTCGAGACTCGAACACGTTGATGCCCCCAAACAAGGTCATCGGTTCGTCATTACTAACCTTGATTTCACTGACTTGGACTATTTTTGAAGTCATATCTCAACTCCTAGTTAGCATTTTTATACTGCTGATATGCAGTGGCGGCTTCAACAAAACTTGAAAACAGCGGATGACCATCTCTAGGTGTAGACGTAAACTCGGGATGGAACTGACTAGCAAAGAACCAGCGATGCTCTGGCAGTTCGATAGTCTCAACCAACGTTTTGTCAAATGATAACCCACCCACAACTAACCCGGCATCTTTCAACTGCGGTAGAAAATTATTGTTCACTTCAAATCGATGGCGGTGTCGCTCTTTAATTTGTTCATCGCCATAAATCTGTTGTGCATTAGAACCCGATACAAGATGACAAACTTGGGACCCAAGGCGCATGGTGCCACCTAGATCAGAATCTACACTACGTTGCTCTTTGTTACCCTCTTGATCAATCCACTCTTCAATTAACCCAACCACAGGATAGTCGGTAGAGGCGTCAAATTCGGTACTATTAGCGTTATCTAAACCACAAACATTTCTGGCATACTCAATAACAGCTATTTGCATGCCCAGACAGATACCAAGATATGGGATATTATTTTCACGCGCTACTTTAACGGCATGAATTTTACCTTCGATACCACGTGAGCCAAACCCACCAGGCACTAAAATAGCATCTACACCATCAAGTAAGTCGTGATTTTTTTGCAGCTTCTCAGAATCAATATAACGGATTTTTACTTTAGTTTTGTTGCTAATGCCTGCATGTACCAAAGCTTCAGTCAAAGATTTATAAGCGTCAAGTAGGTCCATATATTTGCCGACCATAGCCACGGTTACTTGACCATCTGAGAGCATTTGGTTAGCGACAACGTTATCCCACTGATGCAAGTCTGCGGCTGGTCTGTCAATGTTAAAACGGTCTAAAACGAACTGATCGAGACCCCACTCATGCAGCATTCTAGGGATTTTATACACTGTCGACGCATCCATAACAGGGACTACGGCTCGCTCTTCCACGTTAGTAAACAGTGAGATTTTCTTACGCTGTTCTTCTTCGATCATAACTTCAGAACGACACAGTAATACGTCCGGCTGAAGACCCAACGAGCGCATTTCTTTTACTGAGTGCTGAGTCGGTTTTGTTTTAGTTTCTCCCGCTGTTGCTATATACGGCACGAGAGTAAGATGTATCAATAGAGAATTCTGGTAGCCCAACTCACCTCTCATCTGTCGAACTGCCTCGAGAAAGGGTTGTGACTCAATATCACCGACGGTTCCACCAATTTCTACAACGGCAATATCATGATCGCCCGCTCCTGCAAAAATACGACGTTTTATCTCGTCAGTGACGTGAGGGATAACTTGGACAGTACCGCCTAAAAAGTCCCCGCGCCGCTCGCGCTTGAGAATAGTTTCATACACTTGGCCGGTCGTAAAATTATTATTTTGAGTCATCTTGGCACGCAAGAATCTCTCGTAGTGCCCAAGATCTAAGTCAGTTTCCGCGCCATCCTCAGTCACATAAACCTCGCCATGCTGATGAGGACTCATGGTGCCGGGATCAACATTTAGGTAGGGGTCAAGCTTAAGCATGGTTACATCAAGACCTCTGGCCTCCAATACAGCACCAAGAGAGGCTGCTGCAATGCCCTTACCCAAAGAGGAAACAACACCACCAGTAACAAAAATAAAACGTGTCATAAGGACCCTGCACAGATCAGAATTTAAGAGAGATTGATATCTTTTGGAGTTCGTTTGGCCGCGAAGTTGGCCAACGACCATCCTAGTCAAGATGGTAGAATAGATTAACAGAAAGGCTTCTACGATTCTACAAAGAGTTGTCGTGCCAGTGGATTTTAATACCAATCTCTTCCGGCTGTACCTGCCAACTCTCGCAGACCCAGAGATCTGCTACAGCGATGAGCTGTTGATCTAAAAATATGAGAGGAACTCTGTCTCGCCACCAGGGCTCTAGGCCAAACTCCTGAAGGCATTTTTTTAAACTATTGGAGTGAGATCGGCCCACCGGGTGACAATGCTCACCACCCCGGCGATTACCTATTCTAAAGGTGCCACTTTGTGGCAGGCGCAAGCCCTCGCCCAGCGCAGGAATAGATTCTAACTGCATCCCACCACCAAGGTTAACGGCCTCATCAACATGCCACAATATATTCAGAGGTTGCTCAACTGACCGACTAACAAGTTTACGAGAGTCTAGAACATATAAACGTCCATCATAACGACGATATTCCGTATCTTGACAAATTACCTTGGGCGAAGCATCAATCCGAGCTTCAACAACAGCTTTAATAATTTCGTGGATGATTTTTTGACTAGGTGCACATCGATCTTGGGTTTCAGCCCAGTGTCGCAAGACATTTTTTTGTCGAACCCCGCTAAGATCATTAAAACTATTTATGAGAAGTGAGGCTCCGGCCCGCTCGGGTCTTGATTGCAACGAAGCCAAGTCTTGAATAGCAAGATCTCTGCAGAGCTCTGCACTATCTTGACTTATCGCAGACACACCGCTTAAACGCTGGCGATAGTCCGGCCAACGTTCAGCTAAGATTGGAATTAAACGATTCCGTAAAAAGTTACGGTCATAGTCGTTGCAGTTATTACTCTCATCCTCGACCCATTGAATACTTTTATCTAAAGCATAGGTCTTTAGAGACTCTTTAGACCAAGTGAGTAGTGGTCTATATAAGGTCCCAGCACCAATTGACCGCCTCACTGGGATACCTGACAATCCAAGAGGCCCTGAACTTCGCATCAACCGATATAGCAAGGTCTCACTCTGATCATCTTGATGATGCCCAAGCAGTAACACACCGTCTTGGCGCAACAATTTTTCAAAAACAGCATATCTAGCTTGCCTAGCGGCAGCCTCAGGCCCTTTGCCATCAAACTCAACCTTAACGCTTTCACTATGGCATGCAATACCTCTCTCTTGACAAAAGTGCTCTGCATGCAATTGCCACTCAGACGCCTTGGGTGACAAACCATGGTTAATATGGACTGCTGTTATCCTGTCTGAGGGAATGGTTTGGTTTAACAAATCTAGTAAAACCGAAGAATCTAGCCCACCACTAAATCCAACCAGGATTTGCGTTGCACCAAGGAGCTCCGATTGCAAATCCTCAAAAGCTCTGCCAGCCGTTAGCTTCTTGTCTTTAGGCATCCTGTTCACACGAACCACTATTGCGCTGCTGCTCTGTAAACTGCCTGAACTGATACCGAGTCAATAAAGTACATGTCTCAGTAGCCGGGTCATAGGTAATTAATACATCACCACGTGCTAACTGACCCTCAACCTGTTGTATTTTACTCTGCAAGCTAACCTCCTGAACGCCATAATCAGTGCCCTCGCGAAGGATATACTCCTCAATTACTGCGTTGAGCGTAGCACTAGGTAGGCGTTCGGAAGGGATTTCAATCACTGATTAGGTTTCCGAAATCGCAATGTCATTCGATCACTTTCGCCAATCGCCAAATAAAGCTCCCGATCTTGGTCCCCCAAGCTCAAGCTTGGCGGTAGAGTCCATACACCCTTGGGGTGATTTGCAGTGTCTTTCTCATTGGCATTTACTTCAGACGATGCCTCGAAAACAAAGCCGGCAGCTTGAGCAAGCTCGATGACATAATCTTGCGTCATATAACCACTTTTCTTCATCGTCGCTTTATCCGTTCCTTCAGGCGCACGATGTTCTACAACACCCAACACTCCACCTGGCTTTAATGCCTTAAAAAATAGCTCAAATGACGACGCCTCGGTACTCGAACCCATCCAATTATGGACGTTTCTAAAAGTAACAACCGCATCCACAGACGACGCTTTAGCAGATAATTTCTTAGCCGAGGCATCAAATATATGCATTTTTACGTTGCCATACATGTCCGGTGCCGCGGCAATTTTAGCCGCAAACTTGCTTTGAGAATTTCGATAATATGCTCTATCTGATTGCGGGTCATAGTGTCCGGCGAGTAGATCACCAGTGACGTGCTTGGCTAAAACTTCGGTATACCAGCCACCCCCTGGTGATATCTCTAAAACGTCCATTTGTGACGCTATTCCAAAAAACGCTAGCGTTTCTGTCGGATGGCGATATTGATCTCTCGATGTATCTCGCTCAGCAACAGCCATTCCTGACACCGAGACTAATAGTGATAACAGCGTCGCTTTTATTACATTTTTTTTAATAAATTCCATGATTAATAACTCCTTTTTTTCAATTCTAATTTTACCGACAAAGTAACTTTATCAAAGCAATACAAGGGCTAAAGACAAAGCGCCTAACTAAGACCAAAAGTACGACTTCTCCAATTATCTAACCCTTAAGCCTCGAAAGGCGCAAGATCTCCCGGCGTCCGGAGCATTTTATTCACTTCGTCCAAATGCAATTCTTCTAAATGAATCATCTGGCGAGCATATTCTTCAAGTACTACCGATTCACCATCAACAAGCTCTAACAACTCGTAATATACCGCTGCAGTAACCGATTCATGTTCTAAACTCTCACGAAGTATGTCACCAGTGTCATGTTTTTCAGTCTCTAGTAAAGCGCCAATTTTTAAGGAGGGATGGCCACCCAGCATAGTCACAAGCTCGCCCGCTTTAGTAGCATGATCGAGCCCTTCTTGAGCATTGGCTTTTAACCAAGAGACGATTGGAATTCGATTGTAACCATAAATCATTAAGGAATAATGGGTATAGCGAACAACGCCGGACAGCTCTAACTCCATAATTTTGTTTAGTATTTGTATTGCTTTTTGCTGATCGAAATTTTTCATTTATAACACCTTTTACAGTATCGCCAGAGGTTAGCGACAATTTAAGTTTACTACCTGATAGTATGCTTCAGTACACTATAAACGATAGCCTTGATTCATTAGAGGTACAATCTCTGAATGATATAAAATTATCCTCCCTAGACGCAACTTTACAGAAGAATCTCCATGCTTGATATCGTTCTTTATGAACCAGAAATACCACCAAATACCGGAAATATTATTCGTCTTTGCGCCAACACAGGTTTTAGATTGCATCTGATTGAGCCTCTTGGCTTCGAGCTGGATGACAAACGATTACGAAGAGCCGGCTTAGACTACAGCGAATTCCAGGATTTGCAGATTCATCGGGATTGGGCTGCTTATTTAAGCTCGGTGAATCCAATCAATGTATACGCATTGAGCACTAAAGGAACAATCAAGTATTCATCCATAAATTATCAGCCTAATGACACTCTTCTTTTTGGTCCAGAAACAAGAGGTCTCCCCGAACATATAAGGAATTCGATTGGCGCTGATAATATCCTACGTTTACCCATGCAAGCGAGTAGTCGCAGTTTGAACCTATCAAACACAGTGGCTATTGTGGCTTACGAAGCATGGAAGAAAATTGACTTTGCCGGCAGCATTTAAATAAACTTTAGTTTGATGTTTTTATAATTCAAAAACTGCGAGTATCATGTGCGCGGGTGATATCTGAGACTTAACAAATCGCCTAAATACTCCACAGCAGCCCAATAAGAATTCGCGAGATATAAATTAGATGACAGTAAAGATCGGTTTATTTTACGGGAGTACCACTTGCTATACTGAAATGGCGGGTGAGAAAATCCGTGATGAAATAAATTCTAAACTTGGTGAAGACACAGTAAGTCTGCATGATGTTGCTTTAGACCCCGTACAACGGATGACGGAATATAAATATTTAATTCTTGGCATTCCAACGTGGGATTTTGGTGAATTACAAGAAGACTGGGAAACACACTGGGATGCGCTCGATGGGCTCGACCTAACGGGCATAAAAGTTGCCGTTTACGGTTTAGGCGATCAAGTGGGTTATCCCGAGTGGTTTCAAGATGCCCTGGGATACCTTTGGGCTAAGACCATCACTCAGGGCGCAACTGCAGTAGGAGCTTGGCCTAATAAAGGCTTCGACTTTAAGGAATCCAAAGCATTAAATGACGATGCGACAATGTTTGTTGGATTACCGCTAGACGATGAGAATCAGATAGAGTTGGCAGATGCCTACATTACAAAGTGGTGTGATCAAATTATGCGCGAGTTTGGATTAACTTAGTGGAACTTGCAGCGGCAGATATCCAATGGCGCCAAGGAATGCCCTACTCCTTAGACTACGAGGACTTCTATTGGTCTTTGCCTAACGGGCTTGCTGAAAGTTTCTATGTGTTTTTGCAACAAAACGACTTACCCTCTCGCTGGAATAATCTAAAAGCGGCTAATCGATCTTTTAGTATTGGAGAACTTGGATTTGGTACTGGCATTAACTTCCTTAACTGCTGTGAATTATGGCTGAAAACTGCGTCCACTAATTGCACGCTACACTATTTCTCCGCAGAGCCGGTGCCTCTAAACACGGCCGATCTAGCGAAAGTATTTGAGCAGTTTCCTTCCCTAAGTGCTCATGGTCAGGCGCTGATCGACAGCTACCCTCCCGCAGTAAAAGGTTTCCATAGCATCGAGTTATATGAGGGTCGAATAAATCTATGCCTCATGTTCGGCGATGCCCAAGAGATGTTCAATGCACTTGGTGAAAGCGTCGATCAAAGGCACTCTGTCTATGATAAAAAACCTATAGACACATGGTTTCTTAACGGCTTTTCGCCCGAAAAGAATCCAGCAATGTGGCAAAAAGAACTGTGCAAAACTATTGCCAGCTTATCGTCAACTGAAACGAGCTTAACAACCTATTTAACTGAAAGTGAAGTAACAAAAAGTCTTAATACCGCTGGCTTTAGTGTCAACTACAAACAAGGGTTTGCCGACAAGTATCAAATGATTAGCGCCACGCTCAATGCTAGCCTCAAGAATTATTCGGCCAATGCCCGTGGCACAAATCAATGGCATCTCAATCAATTGCCAAGCCGACCTCTTTCTCGCCAACCTAGCGTCACCATTATCGGAGCTGGAATTGCCGGTTGCACCACTGCAGCAGCACTGTCCAAGCGCGGTTACAACGTCACAATCATTGATCGGCATACTAGAGCTGGTCAAGAGGCGTCGGGCAACCAGCAGGCTATTATCTACCCAAAATTGTCAATACGAGACGAACCCCTTCCACGCATTAATCTTGCTGCCATAACCCTTGCGAGTCGTTATTATCAAACTTTTTGGAATCGAGGGTTAGGTCAACAATGCGGAGTATTGGTGATTCCGGAAGGTGAGCGTCAGCGTAAACAGTTTGAGCAGCTTGGCCAACATTTTTACCATCAAAAGTCTTTGGTAAGACTTGTCGACAATGCCCAGATGGAGGCTATCGCGGGTATAAGTTTGGATACCTCCCATGGACTCTATTTTTCTAAGCTTGGATGGCTTCCTCCAGCGACTATTTGTCAGGAGATTCTCAAGGATCATAATATCGCGCTCGTTCAAGGCGATGTAGCTCAACTCTTTAGAAATAAATCAACTGGACAATGGGAGTTACTTGACGCTAAAGGCGAGCAACTGAGCCACTCAGATATAGTAGTTGTTGCCAATGCCTATGACTGCGAAAAATTTGAACAAACAAATTTTTTAGGTATTACTAAACTACGCGGTCAAGTCACCGAATTACCTGTTACTGAAGACAGCCAGTCCTTGAAAACAGTCATCTGTGGTGAGGGCTACATAGCCCCGCCAAACAAAGGTACTCATGGGTGTGGTGCGACCTATAATAAGGCTATTGATAGCACCGAACTAAGAATTCAAGACCATCAAACCAACCTTGACCAAATAACAAAAACGGATCAAGGCATCGGTAGAGCGATAGGCACTGTCCAACTAAATAAACTCGAGGGCCGAGCCAATTTTCGCTGTACAACAAGAGATTATTTACCGATTGTTGGTCCAGTTCCAGACGTATCCGCCATACTTGAGACCTATGAATCTTTACGAGTAGATGCACGCAAAGATTCCCCGGTAATGGGAACCTATCTTCCAAATCTCTATATTAACTGTGGAATGGGTTCTCGCGGATTGGGCTATGCTCCCTTGACCGCTGAGGTCCTTGTGGCAGAGATCCACCAGCAACTAGGGCCCCTAGAGAGAGAATTACGCAAAGCAATGCACCCATCACGATTTTTAATACGTGATCTTAAGAAAAAACGTATTTAGAACAAAACGGCACATGTCACCTCAATCTCAACGGATACAGTTTGCCCTTAAAGACCCACTGATCGTTGCCCGGACGGGAAGTGGATGTTGAGCCCTTAATACTCAACTAACGAAAACGGTACTGCCGAATAGTAATTAGTCTTGATTAAATTGAGTCTCAATGCCCAGTAAAAGTCCTCGCTTGCAGCTGTCATTACTGCCAGTAAGATCACCCATCTCCACTAAAACTTCAGATAGCTTCAAGTAAAGATAGGGGCTGGGTTGAAGAGCCACTGCACTAGCAAAATAATCCTTAGCTTTTCCCCAGAACTTTGCTTGGCAACAAATGTTGCCAAGTGCGGTTAGCAAAGCGATATCCTGCGGATTTTTAATCAACCACTTTTCTGCCATCAAAAGCTGTTTTTCTGGTACTGAGCTTGTAGCTTCGCCCAAACGACGAACTAACTCTGTGTTCCATTGACTATTAATGCTCTTGGCCAGCAACATAACTAATTTATCGTTATCGCTAACTAACTGCAGTACATCGAAATAACCACACATAATATCGTGATTTTGACGTAATTTTTTGGGAATTAATTCCCAAAACTCGCCAACTTGGTCGATCTTTTCTTGAGCGGTGGAATCAATATTTAATTGGAAACTACTCAATAAATTTGTATATACATCTATTTCAAGCACGTCTAAGTCAGTTGAGTTAAGTGCCTTAAATCGACGTAAATCAGCCAGTATCTTCTGCAAAGACGACCAATCTTCCGTCAAATAGTAAAGATCTGCTAGTAGACGCAGAACACCGCGATCATTCGGCTTTTTTTCTGCGATTGGCAGTAAGAACTGAATTGCCTGAGTGAAGTTTTCTTCGCCCAATAATATCTCGGCGAAAGCCTTGTCGGCTAGTAATGTAGCGCGTGGCTGAGTCTCTCTGAGTCTCTCTAACAAGTCACGAGCATCATCTATCTGATGGTTTTCGGCAGCGGCACGGGCAGCAAACAATAAATTTACATCAGGCATTGATGATTGAGCCGCGGAGTCTACCAATAATTCTCTCGCTTTTTCCCAGTCATGATCGGCAAACAGAATTAGTCCTTGCGCTGTTTTATTAAGATGCCGCATTCTATTTCTTGTCGACCACCAATGTCGAAATCCGCCAGCTTGCGACAGCCACTTAAATAGTAAAATCAACCAGACAGTAATACCTGTCACCCATAGGTATAAGAGCAGACCAACCCAGGCGGTCATTTCAACAGTAACATCATTAATACTCAGTAAAATGTATCCACTGTCACGCTGCATTAACCAAATACTTGAAGCGCCCACCAATAACGCCATAATCGAAATAACTAATAATTTTCTCATGGCTAATCCACGGCCTCTATTTCCACTACCTCTCCACTTCCTTCGATAAGGTTACTTTGTCTAAGGATCATAAATGCCTCAAGCGCGTTAACCGACCCGTCAATAAATGGTAGTTCTTGGACGACCTGTTCCACGCTAAGCTTTATCAGACGATCTTTTACCACCTCAACTGAACTGTTCATTTGGAAGTATTGCGTTAGCCATTGCTGAGCGCGCTTAAGACTGAGGTCATATATGCTCTGTTGCTCACGCAGTGCTGCATTGGCCGCCTGCTGTAACAGAAGTCTTAGGTTATTACGTACAACACTCTCCTCGCTAGCAGAAAGAACTCGCTCAATCGGCTGAAGGCGCTGCTTCACTTGAACAAGTTGGCCCAAAGACTGAGTAAATTCATCGATCAAAGCAGACCAGCGTTGAGAGAGCGACTCATCAACAACCAGGTTGGCTAAACCGTTATCATCTGAATCTTGGTTACTCGCAGAAGAATTTACTGATAGCTGGATCATTGGTAGCTCATCAATTTGCACGGCGAGCGCATTTAATTCTAAAACGATGCCCTCAATATCAATTTCACCCGCTAGTCTAAGCGCCGTGATATCCTCAGCTATGGCGGCCCGAACAGCCAACATTCCTCCTTCATCAATTTCAACTAAAATTGAGTCAACTTTCTGAAGAAGCGCTAGTGGATTTTTTGTACCACGCTCCGTTTGTAACCGCTGACTGGCTAAACGTGCCAGGTAAGCTGCCTCTGACAGATACCAATCTGTGCGTGTAGTTGAGCCAAGCTCGGTAATTCGGGCGCCCTGAGCATTTACTTGTAACTGCAAGTTAATCACTTGCTGAGACAGCTCTTTACGGTTCTCTAAGTGCTCAAGCTCGCGATTACTAGTACTTATGGACTGGCTATTAGCCTGCTTTAAATGCGCATCCAATTCGACATTTAAATATTCTATTCGCTCTAAATCAGCCAGCATAATCTGCCATTGCTGCCATCCAAACCAACTCAAAACAATAACCGCGAACAGTGCTGGTAATCCAAGTAGTAACCAAAAGTAAGCTGACGTGCGGGGCTTTTTAGTGATCGACTGATTTTCTTTAATCTCCGCCTTTGATGTTGGATTTTCGAGGACTTGAGTCTTCTCCTCAGATTCAGACATTTTCATACCTCCAATTAATCATCGACTGTAATTACCCTTTTAGTTTCATCTACTCAAGTAACTGATTTAAATGTTCTGTTCTAATACAGCAAGCATAGACTCAGGTAGTGCATTCTTAGCCACAAACACAGAACCATAACCCAAATCATAAGCTATTTCCGCTACTCTTTGACTAGGCACAACGACCGAGAAAAGATTACCGCTCACAAAATTCTCAAGATTTTTCAATGGCCCCATGGCTTCTAGTAACTCTCCGCTATGGGCTATTAAGAAATCGATCTCACTAAGTTGCCGATACGCTAACTGGAGCTTTTTCTGATTTCTAACTCTACGGTAAATGTCACAATATTCGACGTTAGCCCCACGTGCACTGAGCTCTTGACTAAGTGTTTCGCGTCCCCTACCACCTCGAAAAATAACTACTGACTTGTTTTTTACATCTTGAAGTTCGGGTAGTTCTAGTAATCCTTCAGAATTAGCATTGTTACCTGGCGAATAGACGTTGTTGACATAGCCCTTTATGAACGATTCTGTTTGTCGTCCAATAGCAAAATAATCAATCCCTACTGGCAACATGGGCCAATATTCGTCTAGCCGTTGCATTGCGATTTGGCCTGCATGTACGCTTACAAAAATAGCGATATCAAATAGATCAAAAGACACTATTTGCTGTGTGACTTTTGAGTTTTCTATGACAGGCTCAATATCAATCACTGGAATATGAGCTACCTTGGCACGAGCATCAGATGCGAGAGTTAAAAACTCATCGTAATCTCGGTACGAACGAATCAATAATAAACGCTTACCCGCTAACCCGTTAATCGCCATAAATCTCAGCCAGTAGCTTTCCAGCACCCTGAGACAGTAGATCTTTAGCTACCTGAATACCTAATTTTTCGGGATTATCAGCATTACCTGTGGCATGTGCTCGTAATATACGGCTGCCATCAACACTACCCACTAATCCTCTTAGGTTAACCGTTACACCATTGTCGCTAAGCTCTGCAAAGCAGGCTATGGGGACCTGGCAACCACCTTGGAGGTGTTTGTTAGCCGCTCGTTCTGCGCGCACACAGATGGCCGACTCAAGATGATGTAATGGCGCTATAAGTTCTTGCATACGCGTATCATTACTGCGACATTCAATGCCAACTGCACCCTGTCCACCCGCCGGAAGAGAGATACTAGTCGGTAGCCTTTGTGTAATTCGATCCGCCATACCTAAGCGCATTAGACCTGCTGAGGCTAAAATAATCGCGTCATACTCACCAGCATCTAGCTTGGACAATCTAGTATTCACATTACCGCGCAACTCTTTTACTTGTAACGTAGGGAAATGAGCTCGAATCTGACACTGGCGGCGTAGACTTGAGGTTCCGATAACCGCATTTTCTGGCAACTCGGCCAACGTACCAAAGTGGCTGGAGACAAAAGCATCAGAAGAATCTTCTCGCTCACAAATCACTGACAAACACAGTCCCTCAGGAAACTCCATTGGGACATCTTTCATTGAATGAACTGCAATATCAGCTAAGTCCTGAAGCATCGCGGTCTCAAGCTCTTTGACAAAGAGCCCCTTGCCACCGATTTTGGCCAATGGCGTATCCAGTAATTTATCCCCCTTTGTGGTCATAGTTACCAGCTCAATTTTAAGACGAGGGTGATAGCGCTGCAGCTGGCTCTTTACGAACTCAGCCTGCCATAATGCCAAAGGACTTTTTCGAGTTGCTATACGGAGGGTACCGGTCATTGAATCGGCTCATATCAGTAAGTTGCTTCATTATCGACGATTTCTCGACTTTTGTCAGAGATCAATGGTAATTAGATGCTGTTGATTGATATTCATCTCTTCCTCGATTGGTGTTTTTAGAATATACCCAAGTTTTAAGTTATTACGCTGATGTTTGGCTATAATCGTGTTCTTTGTTTTATTAATTAGGCAGCAGTTTTATGAGCACCTCTAAAAAGTCTTCAACTGATCAATCACAGAATACCCATCTTAACCAATCATGGGGTGGTCGATTTAACGAACCCGTTGATGCCTTTGTTGCTCGCTTTACGGCTTCAGTAAACTTTGATCGACGTCTTTTTAGGCATGATATTCAGGGCTCTATCGCCCATGCTTCAATGCTATGCGAAGTGGGAGTGCTTACCGACATCGAGCTCGAAGCAATCATCGGTGGACTGGATTCTATTGCTCGCGAGATTGAAACGGGTGAATTTGCCTGGTCCGTTGCCCTTGAAGATGTCCATATGAATATTGAAGCTGCACTAACCACTCGAATAGGTGATATCGGTAAAAAATTACATACTGGTCGATCTCGAAATGATCAGGTGGCTACTGACATACGACTATGGCTGCGGGATGAAATAGATGCTATTGGGTTACGGTTAAGCGCGCTGCAAACAGGCATGATTGAGCTAGCATCAATTGAAAGTGATACTATTATGCCCGGCTTTACTCATCTGCAAACTGCTCAACCAGTAACTTTTGGTCACCACCTATTGGCATGGAATGAAATGCTAGAGCGAGACTTTGGCCGCTTACAGGACTGCCGTAAGCGTTTAAATCATTGCCCTCTGGGCGCCGCTGCACTGGCAGGCACCACTTACCCCATTGATCGCAATCACACATCAACTAGCTTAAATTTTGATAAGCCCACTGAAAATTCACTAGACTCGGTCAGTGACAGAGACTTTGCGATCGAATTTTGTGCCTTCGCCAGTATTCTGCTTACCCATATGTCACGAATGTCAGAGGAGTTGATTCTCTGGACTTCGGCCCAGTTCCAATTTATTGATCTACCCGATCGATTTTGTACCGGATCATCGATTATGCCTCAAAAGAAAAACCCGGATGTACCAGAGTTGGTACGTGGTAAAACGGGCAGAGTTAATGGACATCTTGTCTCCCTTTTAACACTGATGAAATCTCAACCATTGGCCTACAACAAAGATAACCAAGAAGATAAAGAGCCCTTATTTGATACCGTTGATACCGTTCGTGACTGTCTGCGAGCATTCGCCGACATGATACCCGCCATTGAGGCGAATAAGACGACAATGTACGAGGCCGCAAAACGTGGATTCTCTACAGCAACGGATTTAGCGGACTATCTCGTTGGCACAGGCATCCCCTTTCGCGATGCCCATGAGATTGTTGGTAAGGCGGTTGCTTATGGTATTGCTGAACAAAAAGACTTATCAGACATGAGTCTTGAGGAATTAGTACAATTTTCGGATCAAATTAAAAATAATGTCTTCTCAGTACTAACACTGGAGGGATCAGTGGCCGCGCGTGATCATATTGGTGGCACAGCACCGGTACAAGTTAAAGCCGCAGCCGCAAGAGCTTTAGAAAAAGTCAGTAGCCGCTAAGTAAAGTCGAAATGAACTGTTTCTGATGATTGTGCGAGACAAGCTGAACTCAACATGACTGATAAAAACTCGCCAGTAACCGTATTACACCAGTTCTCTTGCTCTTTGCCCTGTAGCGTAAAATGAAAGCCTCCAGACTGCGCCGCTAGCCAAATTTCGCGCATTGAAGGTTGCCTAGACAGAATAATCTGCGAACCATTAACATCACAGGTTAATGTGAGCATACCACCACTGTTCTCATAATCAATATCTGCTCCGCTATCATCGATAGTCTCTTCAATAGAGAACATTAGATCATCGACGATTTGATTAAACTCTGCTTCATTCATTGTTATCAATCCATACTGGTTTTTTGCGGCGAAGGTGCCAGTATAATTGTTTAGTTGTAATCTGCCACTACCGTTATACTTCGCATCCTAACTTTAGGAATATAACCATGAGAAAACGTATTGCTCGGCTATTGACAATATTGTGTCTTGGCGCGCTCGGTGGGTGTGGTAATAGTGGCGATCTTTATGTTCCTCAGGACGCCACTGAAACCTTTACCGCTGACTCCCAATTTAGAGAAAATTAAACGCGTATGCACACGACAATTAACCGGAAAAACGGTGATCTATTTATGGAAAAGGTCGCGCTCTCAGATGTTGCCCAGCAGTTCGGTACGCCCTGCTATGCTTACAGCAAGGCAGCGATTGAACGCAACTACGAATCCTACGTTACCGCTTTGGGTAACCAGCCTCACTTAATTTGTTATGCGGTCAAATCCAATTCGAATATTGCCGTATTACAGACCTTAGCGGCTTTAGGTGCTGGTTTTGACATAGTTTCGGTGGGTGAGCTCGAGCGAGTACTGATAGCTGGAGGAGATCCCAGTAAGATGGTATTTTCGGGTCTTGGTAAAACCAGCCAGGAAATGCAACGAGCATTGGAAATCGGCATTCACTGCTTTAATGTGGAATCTGAGTCTGAGCTAGAATTACTCAATAAAACAGCCTCGGCACTATCAATGAAAGCGCCAGTGTCGATTCGAGTCAATCCAGATGTTAATGCCAACACTCATCCGTATATCTCCACAGGCTTAAAAGAGGATAAATTTGGCATTGATATTAATAATGCCATGGCTGTTTATCAGCGTGCTTCGCTAATGGATAACATTAATCTTATTGGTATCGACTGCCATATTGGCTCACAGTTGACAGAAGTAGCACCGTTTGTTGATGCTATGAAAAGACTTCTAATACTCGTTGACCAACTTGAGGCCTTAAAAATAAGTCTAAATCATATTGATATTGGTGGTGGCTTAGGCGTTCGGTATCGAGATGAATCTATTCAGTCTGTCGATGACTATATGAGCGAATTACTGCCACTACTGGGGCAACGCAGTGAAACATTAATTTTAGAACCAGGCCGCTCAATAACTGCGAATGCCGGCGTACTGCTGACGGAAGTGCAATTCATAAAGTCCAATGATCATAAAAACTTTGTCATCGTGGATGCAGCAATGAACGATATGTTGAGGCCGTCACTTTATCAGGCGTGGATGGATATCCAGACTATCTCTGATAATAGCGACCTAGATGAAGCGGTTTATGATGTCGTTGGACCTGTCTGCGAAAGCGGAGATTTTTTAGGTAAAGAGCGCCTACTAAAGGTAAAAGAAGGCGATCATTTGTGTCTATTCTCTGCAGGGTCCTATGGGTTCGTAATGAGTTCAAATTACAACAGCCGCCCCCGTGCTCCAGAAATTATGATTGATGACGATCATGTTTATCTGATCCGTCAACGAGAAACTATTCAGGATCTGACGAGAGGAGAGCAGCTTTTGCCGGTCAATTGATCGTTCAATAGCTATAAGAATTATTATGTGGATGAAATTCACTAAAATGCATGGTCTGGGTAATGACTTTGTCGTTATTGATGCTGTGACACAAAACATTAACCTTTCAGCAGCGGTTGTCCGGCGTATCGCCGACCGGCATTTAGGGATCGGCTGTGACCAAGTACTTATTGTGGAACCTCCTTCAAGTACCGATATAGATTTTAACTATAGAATATTTAATAGTGACGGAAGTGAAGTCGAGCAATGTGGCAATGGCGCTAGGTGCTTAGCTCGGTTTGTAAGAGATCGCAAGTTGTCTGGCAAAGAATCTATTCGTGTCAAAACTATGAATCGCATCATCGGCCTTAGTATCAATAAAGATAATACAATTTCAGTTGATATGGGTATTCCACAGTTTGAACCTAAAGACCTGCCATTCGAGGCTGAATGTCGATCAGCAAACTACCCCATTGACTTAGGTGATCAAACAGTCGCGATTGCCGCCATCTCGATGGGCAATCCTCACGCGGTAATGTTTGTTGATGATATCGATTCGGCGCCAGTCAGTACCATTGGATCTCAAATAGAAAAGCATTATCGTTTTCCTAACAAAGTGAATGTTGGTTTTGTAGAAGTAGTCAATCGTCGGCATGTTAAACTGCGTGTGTATGAGCGTGGTTCAGGCGAGACCCGAGCCTGTGGTTCTGGCGCATGCGCAGCCGCAGTAGCGACAATTCAAAAAGGGCTAGTCGATTCACCGGTCACTGTTGCACTAACCGGAGGAAATTTAACAATTAATTGGCCTGGTGAGGGCCATTCCCTTATTATGAGCGGTCAAGCTGTTACTAGTTTTCATGGACAGATCAAGTTATGAGTAAAGATAAATCAACCGATATCAGTGTTAAGCAAGCCCGTAGTTTTCTTCGCGACCATCCAACATTTTTGGATGAGAACCCAGATATTCTAGAAACCATGATAGTCCCACACAAACCTGAGGGTGCGATCTCTCTGATTGAACGGCAATTAGCTGCATTGCGAGACCGTAATAAAGAAATGCGTGAGCAACTCGATGGCCTTTACTCTATAGCCCAAGATAATGAAGCCATGTTTGAAAGGACCAACCGCCTCGTCGCTAATCTACTCAAAGCTAAGAATCTCAACGAGCTGGTGCGGTCTCTTTATGATAGCTTGGAAAAGGATTATGGTATCCAAGCTTACAGTCTAACGCTGCTTGGTCATGCGGAGAACCTTCCAGAGAGCTTGGCTAGGATTTCTTCCCCCGACAAAGCTAACCAAGAAATCCCCTCAGTACTAAATGGAACTAATGCTACCTGCGGTCAGTTAAGCGTATCAGCAATGGATTTTCTATTTGGTGATAGTCTAAATATTCTAGGATCTGCCGCAGTAGTAATATTACGCAATGAAGGTAATTTGGGGGTTTTAGCACTCGGAAACAGTGACTCTTCTTATTATACTGAAGATATGGGCACAATCTTCCTTGATTATATTGCTGAGATAACTAGCCTGCTACTGCCAAATCATTTGCGCGCAAAAAACCACAACGTTAAGTAATTAGCGCGCCTTAGGTGCCTTCTTTTTAGCGGTCTTTTTCGTACCTGATTTACGTTTTTTATTGGCTGGCTTGCCTCGAGTGTCCCGCTTGCCACCATGATTACCTGAAGAACCCGACTTAGACGGACCTTTGCGTTTTTTAACATTTCTCTCACTATCAAGCTGGTCGGCGCTTTGGTCAGTATCATCAATTAGTTCAAAATCAATTTTACGCTCTTCTAAATTAACTCTTACCAAACCTACTGTTAATTTTTGTCCTAAACGGAAAACTCTACCTGTGCGCTCACCGATCATACGATGCTGAGAGGCCTCATGATAATAGTAATCTTTTGGCAAACTAGTGACATGTATTAAACCTTCAACATAAAGATCATCGAGCATCACAAACAACCCAAACCCAGTGACAGCAGTTACCACGCCAGTATATTTCTCGCCCACACGATCCATTAAGTATTCGCATTTTAACCAATTAACCACATCTCTTGTGGCCTCATCGGCGCGACGCTCAGTAACCGATAAATGCTCGCCAGTAGCTTGTAACTGCTCCTCTTCATAAGGATAAATAACTTTAGTCGGCAGAGGCTTAGCGCCCTCAACCCTATGGACATTGGAAACCTTTTTACTACCTCGAATTAAGCTTCTAATCGCACGATGCACTAGTAAATCTGCATAACGTCGAATAGGCGAAGTAAAATGCGTATAGGCCTCAAAGGCGAGCCCGAAATGCCCTAAATTTTCCGGCTGGTAAACTGCCTGGCTCATGGAGCGCAACATTACTGATTGAATAACCGCAGCGTCATCGCGGTGTTTACTCGCGCGCAACACACGCTGGTAGTCTTCAGGTTGCGGGTCTTCGCCTCCCCCTAACCCCATACCAAGCTCGGCGAGAAATTCTCTGACCGATCCAAGCCGATCCTCGCTCGGCCCCTCATGCACCCTATATAAAGCAGGGATCTTGATTTTCTCAAGAAACATCGCGGAGCACACATTTGCACAAAGCATACATTCTTCGATTAGTCGGTGCGCCGCAGTGCGTTCAACCGGAATAATCTGGCTAATCTTCCTCTGCCCATCAAATAAAATTCGCGTTTCCTGAGAATCAAAGTCTATTGCTCCGCGCTTTGCTCGGCATTTGTTCAGGACCTTATATAAATCATTGAGATCATCAATATGAGGAACAATCGCAGCAAACTGCTTGCGGATACCTGACTTATTACCCTCTTCTTGTTGACTGATAATTTGCGCAACCTGGGAATAGGTCATACGTGCATGTGAATGCATAACTGCTTCGGAAAATTGGTAACGAGTAATATTACCCTCTGCACTAATATGCATTTCACACACCATACAAAGCCTGTCTTCTGCAGGATTTAACGAGCAAAGGCCATTAGATAACTTCTCGGGCAGCATCGGTACTACATGGTTAGGGAAATAGACTGAATTTCCCCTCTCAAACGCTTGCTGATCTAGAGCTGAACCGACGGTAACGTAGTGAGAAACATCCGCGATCGCTACCAGTAATCGCCAACCACCTCTCGGTTTTGCTTGGCAGAAGACCGCATCATCGAAGTCTCGGGCATCTTCTCCATCGATAGTAATTAGAGGCGTACTTCTTAAATCAACACGATATTGCGTATCTGTTACTTCGTCCGGAATCTCAGCAGTTTCTGCTTTAACTAAAGCACTCCACTGATGGGGAATTCCATAATTACGGATCGACATCTCAACCTCTAACCCCGGATCAAGATGGTCGCCTAGTATCTCCGCAATCGCTCCGACCGGTAAATTACTTCGAGATGGGGGTTCCAACACATCGACAACAACGATTTGTCCCGCCTTAGCTTCCCCAGCTTTATCAGCAGGAATTAATATATCTTGGCTAATTCGAGGGTTATCGGCTCGCACAAAGCAAATACCACTTTCACTAAAGTAACGACCAACCAGCTGTTTTGTATTACGCTCAACAACATCAACTAAACTACCCTCAGGCCTGCCTCGACGATCTCGGCCTGATATTCGAACCAAAACTACGTCGCCATCAAACACACGACGCATTTGAGTACTCGACAAATAAATATCGTCGCTTTCGCCATGCGCTGGTTTTACAAATCCATACCCTTCGGGATGGCCGATGACTCTACCTTTGACTAAACTGAGTTTATCCAAGGTGCCATAACCGTCCCTTCGATTACGAGCGACTTGCCCATCACGCTCCATTGCACGCAAACGCCGACGCATTGCCTCAATTTGCTCTTCATCCTGTAATTGTAATGCGGAACATATTTCTTTGTGCGTCAATGGACCTACGCTTTCACTCAAGAAGTCTAACAAGAACTCTCTACTTGGCACTGGCCTAGAGTAATTATCAGCCTCTCGTGAGGCGAATGGATCTTTAGTCTTTATTTTTTTTGTCATAATTAATTATGGTTACGCTTGTATAAAAGAAGAGTCAGAGACAGAGGTTTCATACGTCTCGGCATTCTATCAGTCTATGTCTTATTTACTGGGGAGTACAAACAAATATTAGCCGGTTACCTGATCAGGTGTCAGCGTTTCATCGATGTGCTGTCTAATAACGTTTATCTTTTCTAAATTTTGCTCGGTGGATGAACTTCCATAGGAGGCCTTAAATGAGAGTACCATTTCTCTAAATTGTGTCATCCCATACAACCCGGATAACCCGAGAAGATCATGTAGACCCTGCTGTAAATTACCATTGCTCAATTGCCGTAGTTGACCCTCTAATTCGTCTAAACATTTTTTTAAGGTTTCTTTGAGTTCGGTCACTGGAATTAATGATGACAATATTCCATCGCCTGAAGACTGCAGTATTTTCTCTCTATTCTTTAATATTGAGAGAATTGAATTAATCAAATGAGTTTCATTAAATGGCTTTTGCAATACTAGCTCTGCGCCAGCCTCTAACATTTTAGCTTCACCATCCCCAGTGATGTCAGCAGTTAAGCCTATAACTGGAGGGCTGGCTGATGACTGATTAACAATTGCATCACAGGCACTCACGCCGTCGATCACAGGCATATGAACATCCATCAAAACTATATCAACATGCAGCAGTCGAGCAATTTCAGTAGCTTCCAATCCATTGTTAGCAACAAGACAGTCAGCACCATAACTTTTTAATAATTTGACGATCAGTCGCTGAGAGAAGTGATTATCTTCAGCTATCAAAATACTGGATCCACGAAGAATCTCATCAATCGGCATCGAAGTCTTATTATCTAAGTCACTAAGACCACTCTCTGTCGCTTCGAACAAGCGACAGGTAAAACTGATGTCAGACCCCAGCCCAAGAGTGCTCTCAATTTCTATCTCTCCATCCATGAGGTTAACCAGACGCTTACATATGGACAGACCAAGACCAGCACCTCCATAACGCCGGTTAATGGATTCATCTTCTTGGGAAAATGGCTCGAATAAAGACGCTTTCTTATCGTCCGCTATGCCTTTGCCTGAATCTTTAACCGAGCAATGTAACACACTAACATTTGGCTGGGATGTATCGACCTCTAGCTGAATCCAAATTGAACCTTTATCGGTAAATTTAATTGCATTACCCAATAGATTACTAAGCACCTGTGCTAATCGAACAGGGTCGCCACGAACTAAGCTTGGTAGCGCGCCGATAACCTCCAAATGAAGTGACAGATTTTTATCTAATGCAGATTGCTGATGAATTGCAACCACGTCATCAACCCATTGTCTTAAATCAAAATTAATTTTTTCAAGACGAAAACCTGCAGAATGTGCCTTAGAAAATTCCAAAATATCATCAATCATAGTGAGGAGCATAGTTGACGAGACATCAACTACCCCAAGGTAATCATGTCTTTTGTCGGTATTTTTTTCAGAAGCAACAAGTCTTGAAAAACCGATCACCGCAGTCAATGGTGTGCGCAATTCATGACTCATCCGAGCCAAAAACTGATTTTGTGCCTCGGCAACTTCTTCAAGCTCAACAAGAGTGGCATGTAACTGGGCTGTGGCTCGGGTGATTTCACGCTCCATTCGGGCGTTAGCCTGTCTAATGGTAACCGCTAGCGTATTGATACCATTCGCTAGCAAGCGCACCTCATCGGGGCCTTTTTCTTCAGCAAGATCATCCAATTTGCCAACGGCCATCTTTTTAACCAGAGTATTCAGTCTTTCAATGGGCATAGAGACGCTTCGGGTAAAGCGAATTGACAACCAAGCCGCGACGAAAAGGCTAAAAACTATTACCAAAATAGTATTAATGACTTTCTCTTCCTCTCGGCCCGCCAAAAACTGTCTATCAATAGCCACTATGACCCAACCAACCTTCTCCTGTCGCGATGAAGGGATAGCTGAGTCTTTCGATCGCCGAATATCTCTTAAGAAATATTGGTGGCCTGCATCTACCAACGGCAAGCCAGATTCAAAACTGGAGATAGGAGGTAGGTTCTGCAAACTGATACTACCCAATGCCAAAGTCTTTTCCATGGCTATGTTGTGCAGAACCATGCCATCAACACCAGATATATTAAAAAGATGATTTGCTTCTTTATTCAGCTCGTCAAGATCATACTCAACAAGTGCATCACCCGCATGATTGACTAGCTGCTCTACTGCCAATTCGCCCATCAAATACTGGAAGTCTTCAATATCTCGGCTTTGGCTAGAAACTATGTAATAGCCGATTAGAGACGCAAATGCCAGTAATGGAATTAATGTGGTGAATACCATACGGGCGTAAAGGCCCGAGAAGAAAGAGCTCCATTTAATCAACACAGCACCTTGAACACTAACAGTATCTGAGCAATGAAGGGCATTATAATCCACCATTTTCGGAAAGTTGTGCCACTTTAATAATTTCTAGCTTCTGTCCGACAAGACCTGCTTGGGTTCTATTACTCAAACTAAGAGCACGCAAGATTGCGCTAACATGAACCTTGACAGTATTTTCAGAAAGAAAGAGTTCACGAGCAATCAGTTTATTGGAAAGACCCTTAGATATAAGCGCCAAAATTTCCAACTGCCGCTCAGTTAGCAGCTGTGTGACGTTATCAGCACTCGCTTGAAGGTCACTATTCCCTCGGCCACCATCCCCCTGGGCTGTGAGCAGAGCGCTGGGTATATACCTGTCGCCCGCTAGCACTTTAGTAATCGCAGTAAATAATATCTCTTTAGGTGCAGATTTAGTGACAAACCCCTTGGCACCTATGTCTAGACATTTTCTAATGTGCGCAGGATTCTCTGACGCGGAAAGAACTATAATAGGAAGTTGAGGGTAGGTCTGACACACTGTATCTATAAAGTCAAAACCGCCATCGCCACCAGGCATAAACAAATCGATTACGGCAAGGTCTATAGAGTCATTAAGAAGAATATCCAAAGCTTTAGCCCCGTCGCTTGCGGTACTAACTTTAATATCGCTTAATCCATCTAACAATGTTGCTTTAAGCCCCACACAAACAAAAGCATGATCATCAACTATAAGCGTATGCATGTTAATAATCCTCTAATGAATTAAATTCATTCGATATTGATCTTTCTAAATATATTTTTATAGAAGAGTTTTTTCTATTAAAAGACCATATCTACAGTAGTATACTATAGATAATTGAATATTTTATCTATCATTCTGTTTACACTAGAGTTGAATTATTCACAACCTTTTAAATACGATATTTACGAATCAATGGATCACTTTTTTATACAAAAAGTGTGTAGTAGCGAACCGAGACTTTTAACGATTTAATATTTAAATGTGAGGGTTGGTAAAACAAAAAAGGCGGCCTCTTGGACCGCCTTTTTTGTTTCTCTCTTTAACCGAGCTTTTCTTTAATTCTCGCCGAGCGACCAGAACGATCGCGCAGATAATAAAGCTTGGCACGACGCACAGCTCCACGACGTTTTACCTCGATGCTATCCACCAAGGGGCTATAAGTTTGGAAGGTACGTTCTACACCAATGCCATTAGAAATTTTTCTGACAGTAAACGCTGAATTTAGCTGACGATTACGCTTAGCTAAAACAACACCCTCAAATGCCTGAAGTCGCTCGCGGGCGCCCTCTTTGACTTTTACCTGCACTACAACAGTATCACCAGGACTAAAGTCTGGTATTACTTTACTCATCTGCTCTTTTTCAATCGCAGCTATGATTGATGTTTTATTTGACATTTCTTGCTCCTCAATTTTCATTGGTTGGTGGTAAACCACCTGGTTTAGAGCTCTGTACAGAGAGGATGAACACTATCCTTTGCCATCATCTGTCAGCGCAGTACTACTCTCTTTAAGAATCGCCTGTTGCTCTTTATTGAGCTCCAGACCATCCAGTAAATCCGGTCTTCTTGACTGCGTCCGCAACAGAGCCTGTCGCATACGCCAGTCATTAATTTTTTTATGGTCTCCCGACAGTAAAATCGGTGGGACTCTCTCTCCGCCAAAAACCTCAGGTCGGGTGTAATGAGGACAATCCAGTAAACCCTTCGCAAAAGAATCTTGCTCTGCCGAGTCCTGATGGCCAAGTGCCCCAGGTTTTTGTCTGATCAGTGCATCGATGAGAACCATTGCTGGCAGCTCTCCACCACTTAGCACATAATCACCAATAGACCATTCCTCATCTACTTCTAAACTTATAAACCGTTCATCGATACCTTCGTATCGGCCGGCAATCAAAATTAAACTTTTCTGCTCAGCAAACTTATTTACCGCAGACTGGTTTAACACCATACCCTGGGGCGACAAATATACGACAATAGGCTGGCCTTCAATCCATTCCCGTGCGGCATCAATCGCCTTGCGCAACGGCTCCACCAGCATAACCATGCCAGGCCCACCACCATATGGCCTATCATCTACAGTACGATGTTTATCTTCAGTAAAGTCTCTCGGATTAAAACAAGCCAATTCAACTAAGCCGTTTTTTACCGCACGACCACTGATACCATACTCGCTGATCGCTTCAAACATATTTGGAAACAGGGTAATCAATGCTATTTTCATTAATTTTCACCTCTGTTAACGAACCCGCCTTACCTAAAAGTTCGGATCCCAGACGACATCAATCCTACACTCAGAGAGATCTACTTTAACCACAAATTCTTCTGAGTAAGGGATCAAACGTTCTTCTCTGTCAATACTATCCTTATCACCTATCACTACAAGCACATCGTTTGCACCTGTCTCAAGTAACGAATCAACAAAACCGAGTCGCAACGCAGCCCCTTGTTCCTGACTAAAGACCTGCAGACCAACTAATTGATGCCAGTAGTGCTCAGCGCTTGTTAACAACGGAAGTAGACTTTTTTCTACTAAAATATCGTGTTGGCACCACTCTCTTGCGACATCACGATCGTCAACCCCCTGCAGATGCACCACTAACCCGTCACCATGCCTCTTAAAGTCATCAGCAACTAATTGTTTTAGTCCACCCGGCAGATCAATCCACCAAGGTTGATAATCAACTATCGTCTCGATATTTTCGGTGTACGAGAAGACTTTAAGCCATCCACGAATACCAAAAACAGTAGTTATACGACCGACAACTAGCATTTCCGGAGTACTTGTAGTGCTAGTCATAGGCATACCTTAACCCACTAAGCTGCTTGTTTGGCAGCCTCTTTGAGTAGAGCTGAGACGCGATCACTAACCTGTGCGCCTTGACCCTGCCAATATGTAGCACGCTCTAAATCAACGCGTAGACGCTCTTCCGCTCCGCGAGCAACTGGGTTGAAGAACCCTATACGCTCAATATATCTAGCGTCACGAGCATTACGTGAGTCTGAGACTGTTATGTGATAAAAAGGGCGTTTCTTTGCGCCACCACGAGCCAATCTGATTGTAACCATTTGTAGAATCCTGTGTTCGAGAGGCACTATCGCCAAACTCGATGCTTTTTGTTCATGCCACGCAGTTAAGCGGAGCTATCCCGGAAAGCGCGGTATGGTACGCCAAAAGCTTTAAAAATGAAACTAATTTAGTGGAAAATAATCTCCTTAAATTGATGCCACCTTAGACAAGGCCTAGGCATTCTCTGAGTAGCTAAAATTTAGGCAGTCCGCCCGGAGGCATTCCCTCACCAGGTGGCATCATCCCACCCATTCCACGCATCATGTTTTGCATTCCCTTGCCTTTCATTTTCTTCATCATCTTACCCATTTGCTTGTGCTGTTTGAGTAATCGATTAAGGTCCTGAATACTTGTTCCTGAGCCAATGGTAATTCGACGTTTTCTCGATCCATTTAAAATATCGGGGTTTTTCCTCTCTTTTGGCGTCATGGAATTGATAATACACTCCATACGGTCAAACTGACTACTGGCTTGATTCTGCTGAGCCAATTGCGCCATGTTACCCATACCAGGCATTTTATCCATCATCCCTGCCATACCGCCCAAATTTTTCATCTGCTGAAGTTGGTCGCGCAGATCTTCTAAATCAAATCTTTTACCTTTGGCAACTTTTTGAGCAAGTTTTTCAGCCTTCTTTTTATCGACCTTTCGCTCTACATCTTCAATTAAGGAAAGTACATCACCCATACCAAGGATACGCGATGCAATTCTTTCAGGATGAAATGGTTCTAACGCATCAGTTTTTTCACCAACCCCTAAAAACTTAATAGGCTTTCCAGTGATTTGCCGGACAGACAATGCCGCACCTCCGCGAGCATCACCATCAACCTTGGTCAGTACAATACCCGTCAGCGGAAGGGATTCATTAAACGCTTTTGCTGTGTTGACAGCATCCTGACCAATCATTGCATCGATCACAAACAATGTTTCAACAGGATTTGCTACCGCGTGAATCTGTTTGATTTCCGACATCATTTCGCCGTCGACATGGAGACGACCGGCAGTATCAATAATCAATACATCCATGAACTGTGTTTTTGCAGCCGCTATAGCCGCTGTAACAATATCAATAGGTTTCTGATCTTCATGGCTGGGAAAGAACGTCGCATCCACTTCATTCGCTAGCGTTTTCAGTTGCTCTATGGCTGCGGGACGATAAACGTCAGCCGACACAACCATAATTTTTTTCTTTTCGCGCTCTTTTAAATAGCGAGACAGCTTGGCCACTGATGTAGTCTTACCTGCACCCTGTAAACCCGCCATTAAAACTACCGCAGGCGGCTGTGCTGCCAAATTGAGAGATTCGTTTTTTTCTCCCATTACGGCTTCTAACTCAGCCTGAACCACTTTTAGAAATTGCTGCCCAGGATTTAGACTACTACCGACCTCTCGACCCAAAGCCCGAATTTTTACTTGCTCAACGAAGCTCTTGACAACTGGCAATGCAACATCTGCTTCCAGTAGCGCCATCCGTACCTCTCGCAACGTCTCCTCGATATTTTTTTCGCTGAGACTCGCTTTTCCTGATATTTTCTTCAAACTTAGCGTAAGACGGTCACTTAAACTTTCAAACATTGCCATGTTGAACATTCCTAATTAATTTCTATCAAGCCGATATTATAACAATAATTACACGGCCCTCTTCACCCCAAGCCGTGAATATGCCACACTCGTAGCTACTTGTTAATGATTTAAGATCATGTTTACTTCAATCACTGGTTTTGCAGCCGTTATACTCTATCTAATCGGGTTTAGTTACCTACTAATTAAGCTGCTAAAAGAACCCATTTTTAATACATCGATGCTAAAAACTTTGGCCGCTGGAGCAATAACGCTGCACGGCTTAAGCACCATTCAGTTACTGTTTGTTGCCGACGGGCTAGATCTAAGCCTGTTTAGAATTTTTGTCTTAATCGCCTTTGTAATTAATCTAGTTGTTTTTATCAGTGGCCGAAAGAAGCCTTTACACAGCATGTATCTTTTGCTTTTCCCAATTTCCGCATTAAGCTTAATTGCTGCCTTAGAGACTCCTAGCACTAAACCAGTTGAGTTAATGTCAGTTTATATCCAAGCTCATATAGTAATATCTATACTCGCCTATAGCCTTCTCGCTATTGCAGCTCTGCACGCCTTACTCACCGGCTATCAAAATTGGCAATTAAAACACAAAAAACAAAATTTCTTGATGCGTACATTTCCCCCCCTCCAAACAATGGAAGATTTTCTTTTTGAGCTGATTTTGGCGGGTGAAGTAATGCTTACGCTATCATTAATTAGCGGATTTCTTTACTACGATGATTTATTTGATCAAAAACTATTACATAAGGTCACTCTTAGCATCGTTGCTTGGTTGGTTTACGCTGTTCTTCTCTGGGGAAGGCATAGCCGAGGTTGGAGGGGAATAAAAGCAATAAGTTGGAGCTGGGTTGGGTTTGTGGCCATTTTAATGGGCTATGTAGGCAGTAAAATCGTCCTCGAATTCATCCTTAGCTAACATTTCCGCCTCTAATGGTGAATTGTCAGTTGCCAAAACTAACCAAGTGATTCAACATATCCCTTCTTAATTTTAATGGAAGTCATCTTTGGACGGTTCAGATCCCCTAGTACTATGGGCGGCACTCGCAATACTCTTGGTACTTTCTGCGTTTTTCTCCGGCTCAGAAACCGGAATGATGGCTCTCAATCGATATCGGCTTCGCCATCAGCGCAAAAAAAGTGCTGGTGCCCGGCGAGCAGCAAAATTATTGGCAAAGCCCGATAGATTGATCGGTCTCATTTTAATCGGCAATAACGCAGTCAATATTTTGGCAGCAATTATTGCCAATATGCTTGCCATTATTTATGTCGGGGAAGCGGCCGCCCCTTGGGTGGCTACGGCTTCACTCACGATCATGGTGTTAGTTTTTTCTGAAGTCACTCCGAAAACAATCGCCGCTCAGAACCCAGAATGGTTCGCTTTTAAAGCCAGTCATATCTTAAAGCCATTGCTGCAACTAATGTCCCCATTGGTATGGGTGGTTAACAAACTAACCAATGGCGTCATATTACTTCTTGGTTTTGATCCTAACAAAGACCGTGATGACGGCTTAGATTCAGAGGAACTTAAATCACTAGTAGACCTATCAGGGCACAAACTATCAACAAGTCATCAGGGTATGCTTAAAGGAATCCTCGATCTAGAAAATGTAACAGTCGAAGATATTATGATTCCAAGAAACGAAGTTCAAGGTCTTGACTTAGAAGACAGTATTGAACACCTTACCGCGGCAATGCTTGACTCTGAATACTCTCGACAACCTATCTACGACGGTGATATCAATAATATTGTTGGGATTTTTCACGGGCGCAAGGCAAATCAACTTTTTCGTTCAGGGGATATTAATCATGACGCAATCAAATACTTTGCTGAAGATCCATACTTTATTCCTGAGACAACGAGCCTGACCAATCAGCTACTGAATTTTAAAAATGCTAAAACGCGTTTTGCTATTGTGGTCGATGAGTATGGCGAAGTTCAGGGGCTTGTCACACTTGAAGATATTCTCGAAGAAATTGTCGGCGACTTTACCACCAACACTGCCGATGACGAGGATGAAATCATCGCCCAGAATGATGGTAGTTATCTGATTGACGGTACCGCTACTATTCGAGAAATCAATAAGGCTACTGGCTGGGATATGCCGACTAAAGGCCCGAAAACCTTGAATGGAATCGTCTTCGAGCAACTTGAGAGCATCCCCGATGGTAACGTCAGCTTCGTGGTTGGTAGTTACCAATTCGAAACTAAGGAAATCAATGGCACCATGGTTAAAAAGGTAAGGGTATCATCGATGAAAAAACCTAAGCAGAGTGATGAATAACGCTTCTATCGACTAAAGCGGTTTATGCTCCTGAGCGCGCTGACTGCAAAGTCTAAGGACTTCTTGCTTTTGACTACCTGACATATTCCGCCAATCGCGGATCTCGTTGCTTGTTCTATTGCATCCCACGCACACATCATCTTCATTCAAAGAGCAGATGGACAAGCAAGGTGAGGTGCTACTCAGTTCTAGCGTCATCGCTTAACTTCTCTCAAATCAGACTGCATATTAGCTGCTTTTTGAACATACATAGTGGCCCCAGCCAATAAAAAAGCACGCATGTTTTCATCGGTCTGCCTGATCACCTTTCCAGGAGAACCCACCACCATGGAACCGTCTGGAATAACTGCTCCGGCTTTAACCAATGCATTGGCGCCAATTAAGCAATCACTTCCAACAATAGCACCATCTAAAATGACCGCCTGAATTCCAACCAATGTGCGATCACCAATCTCTCGGCAATGCACCATTGCTTGATGACCGATAGTTACATCTTCCCCTATCTTCAGCGGTTGGCCAGGGTCAGCATGTAATACTGCGCCATCTTGAACATTGCTGCGCTTTCCGACTTCGATAACATCGCAATCGCCACGAATCACCGCGTTAAACCAAACGCTCGAGTGCTCCTTGAGGATCACCTTTCCCATCACATCGGCACTAGCCGCTACAAAAACACTTTCATGGATTTGAGGTGTATCTTCACCAAGTTGATAAATCATTTATAGCGCCTTTTAGTTCTCTTTTTACTTACTGACATGCTGAGGATATTTTAAATCAATACCTGCGTCCAATGTCGAATTGAGTAAATCGGTAATCACCTTGAGAGTGAATCCCCAAATTTTATAATTGTTATACGTCAAATATGGAAATCGTATCATCCCATCACCATCTGTAGTCTCTGACTTGATTTCAAAATACTCATACTGATCTAGATCCATGAAAATCTTCAGTGGCGCATTAAAAATAGCCGCCGTTTCAGACGCATCCGCCGTTAGCTCTAAATTATTGATACCGATGGCCACGAAGGGCGTAACACTCACCTCTCGTCGCTTTGGCGACGCTGAGGGCAAGGTCGCAACAGGCGTTACTGAGTGAGGATTAAGGCCTATCTCTTCGTTGGCTTCTCTTAATGCCGTATTTAGTAAATTCTCGTCCCCTTGATCCCACATCCCTCCGGGAAAGGCTACCTCACCCGCGTGACTTTTAAGATGAAATGCGCGTTGAGTCAACACAACCTGAGGGTCACTGTCCTCTCCGTGCAAAATAACAAGAACTGCCGCTGTAGTTTGGGCCTTATTTAGGTCAGGTTGCCGTTTTTTTAACGGAAATTTGACCAACTGATTTGCAATAGTTGTTAGCATTTGTGCATTATACGCAGTCCACGTTACTTTCTGAGAGTTTCATGAAATTTTGTTCTAGCTGCGGTAGCTCCGTTATCCAAAAAATACCTCAAGGCGACAATAGATTACGCTATGTGTGTGAATCTTGTGATGAGATTCATTATCAGAATCCTCGCGTTATAGCCGGTATCTTGCCTATTTATGAAGATAAAATTTTACTCTGCAGGCGCTCCATTGAACCTAGAGTCGGTTACTGGACCCTACCTGCAGGGTTTCTGGAAAATGGTGAATCTACATTAGAGGGCGCTATGCGAGAATGTGTCGAGGAATCCTTGGCTAACGTCGTCAACCCTGAACTGTACGCTATCTTTGATATTCCTCAGATCCATCAAGTCTATATTTTTTATCGTGCAGATTTACAAACGCCAGTATTTGGACCTACGTCTGAATCATCTGAAGTTGCCTTATTCGCTGAAGCTGACATTCCTTGGGGACAACTTGCATTTCCAATGGTCGAAGTAACGCTGGACCATTTTTTAGAGGACCGTAAAACGGGGAATTTTGAGGTTATTAGAGAAGACATTAGGCGCCCTTGGACCAGTAAGCACAATCCGCCTAAGAGCTAACTATTTAGGCCAGTGAGGGGCCCTCAGGTATTACCAACCCAGAGGCCTCTTTGGTCGGAGGCGCATGCTTCTCTGGCCCCAAGCCAAATTCTAGCTCCCGCTTCTGGCCTGAGTAAGTTCGAGTGCCTAACAACCCATCCCAGACAGAGAAAATACTTCCAAGGTTAGCGTTACTATGACCAACACTATGATGGATCTGATGCTGAGCTGGGCTAATGAATATCTTCTCTAACCGTCCAAATGAAATCCAGATATGTGAGTGACGTAAATTAGCTGCTGCAAAATTAAACATCACACCAAACATATCTACACCGAGAATCTGTAAGCCCGAAAGACGATGGGAGAACAACCAAATAAAGACCCCAGTAATAAAACCGAAGACTACCAATCTCCGACTAAAATACAGAATATGCTCGACCGGATGAACTCGGAATATCGTCAATGGTGTTAGCACCGTCGCGCTATGGTGAGTTTTATGGAAATACCACAGGAAGTTGAAGCGATGCATACAAAAATGTAGCACGAAGCGGCTCAGATCATCCAGAATTAAGAAAGATATACTAAAGATACTGGCGATCCAGAGCCAACCAAGGTTTAGGTCAGGGGCATCTCCGATGTGTTCTTGTAAAAACCCACCTACCAAAACAGTAACCACCACATGGCTACCAAAGAAAGGAATGATAAGCGTAAGACGCATTACGGTATTGAACGTCAATAGAAACATATCGTAGAGGCTAGAACGCGACAGCCAATACTTCGGGTCAAGTAAACGCCGAAGCTGGTCAAACGGGTTAAAACGCTGCTCCTGATGGGCCACAACAAGCGAGGCTATAACCAGTGCGCTGAGCATATACCCCCAAAAGACTCTTTCAGAGGGGTCAATAAATTTTTCAGCGGGGGCTGTCAACAACTCAAACAACGTAATCTCCTAACGATCTAAAACCGGTACTTTACTTGGGCCAGTAAAGTACGAGGTAAATTTGGTCTAGCACCATATGGCCGATGAGACACAATTGATGAGTCATCTGTTAGGTTTCTAGCCAATATCTTCACATCAACATCTTCATTGACAAACCAAGTAGCGGAGACGTCGACCGTGGTTATATTGTCAGTATGCAGGCCTTCTGTAATATCACCCAATCCTGGCGTTTCACGCATTCCATGCTGATACTTGACTGCCAGATCTAGCGCCCATAAATCACTCTCAAGCCCAACCTGCCATCTGCCAGCATGCTTGGGAACATACGGTAACTCATCCCCTTCATTGACAAGACCCCACTGAGAGAATTGGGAGAAAAAAGAACTTTTAAATTTAGATTCAGAATAGGTGTAATTAATCTGAGAAGTTAAAATTATGGTATCGCCAAGCTCATATTGCCCTTGCCCAGTTACTTCAATACCACTGACCTCGACGTTCCCGCCGCTAAACTCTTGCCCCACCTGACAGTTAGAGTCTGACGCCCTACAACGACCCAGCAAGTTGTCATAGTCACTTTCGAAGGCAATAAGCTCACCCGAAAAGTCAGTCGTCGTATAGCGAATACCATATTCGACATTGACACTTTCTTCTGATTCAGCGCCTGACTGTCCCGGCCCAGAGGGCGAGAACCCCATATAAACACCCGCTAAAACACCAAGAGAATCGGTTAATTGCCTGTATACGCCAAAACCTGGTGTGGTGATAGTTTGGATATTTTCTGCTAACGTGTCCAACAACTTATTATCAACACTACCACTGATATCTTCATGCCGAACGCCAATATTGAAAGTCCAATCTGACCAAGAGATATCATCAGATACGGAAAGTGCGAGTGCGTCAGTTTGCGCATAGTTGTTAGTTTTAAATGGCCTAGTAATACCGTCAGAAACCATAGTCCCCGAGGTCATTAAATAGCTCCGCGTCTGATGCCGGCGCCTGACATCATCTTGGTGATAACGCAACCCGACTTTAATCTTATGCTCGGCACTTAGAAGATCAAAACTTTGGCTTAAATCAAACTGAATGCCTTGAGACGTATACTCCCGGTCATTATCAGTGACATCGATGGTCAAATCTGAATAGTCACCGACTACTGAATCCCGTAACCCCTGAAGTGTGCGATAAGCCGACACAAAAGAGGTAGGCTCTCCCAGTACATCCTGTACTTTTGGACCATCCATGAAGCCATTAAACTTATTCCATGACCGATGATATTCATTGAAATATAACCTAGAGGTTAACTCAAGATCAGTATTGAACGAAATGGAATGACTTAAATGGATCTGACGATGTTCTGACTGAAAGCGGTCCAGCTGAGAAGCTGAGTATCGCCGTTCAGGGGTCGCTACAAAATCAGTATCAGTAAGACCGAGATAGGTTTCATCTGCATCCTCATCGGCAAATCCGATCTTGACGATCAATGTTTGTGGTAATTCTGTTTTCGGCTGCCAACGTACTTTTAGATTAACATCGTTTCGCGTAAAACCAGTATCGCCGCCACTATCTAGCTGTTTAAAGCCGTCACTACCGTAGCTAAAGCCTTCAATAAGCACGCCAACATTATCCATCACATACCCAGCAGCACCCGCCAACTTATGATATCCGTCGGTCCCCGCCGACACATCAATTTCTGCAAAGTCCTCCAATGGGACGGGCCGCGTTACCAAATTAATAGCGCCCCCAACCGTGTGTGGCCCTGTTTGAATTGCGGAAGGGCCTTTCAGTACTTCAACTGCATATAAGCGCGATGCGTTAGTAATGTAATAAGCGGCAGGTGCGGAATACGGGGCAGGCGCAATGAGCACGCCATCTTCCATCAGTGTTATCTTTTGACTACGTTCAGACGTAGCGCCTCGAATCCCAATATTTGGCCGCAGCCCATAGCCATCCTCTTCACGCACATAAACCCCAGGTACCGAACTAACGATTTGGTTTAAGTCACTATAACCATGCCGCCTTAGCTCGGCCGCACTAATCTGCATGCCAGATCCTGCGAGGCTTTTCTTTTCCTCTTTAGTTCCGATAATTGTCACTTCCTTAATCATCGGATCTGACAGATCAACGCCCCAAGCTAAGGACGCGACAGAGACTGCGAGTAATCCTATGGCACTTATATAAGTTTTAATCGGTATCTCCCCCTGACCCTTCTGGGAGGTCCACACCAAGATAGGTAATAAACTCAATTTTCAGATCATCGGTGACCCTCTTTACTAGCCCGCCTAGATTACATATGGGAAAGGCCGACGGTGTTTCTGGGCTACCAAAAGCACTTTGACAGGAAGCCGCATCATTATCAGACGCAATACTTGCTACCTGGTCTTTTAACGAGCTGTTCGGAGCGGCGGCCTGCATTTCAGTAATTTCATTAATAACATCAGATATTAATCCCTTAAAAGTCGCAGACCAGTCATCTGGAGCAGTCTCGTTAGCTAAGTTATCCAGCCCTCTGTCAAAAATCGCCAACATTTGTTCAGCGTTTGTTTTTATATTGTCGAGGGACGTTTCACTAAAAGGTGACTCTACAAATTCAGGGCAGGTGAACTGGTCATCAGGACAGAGATCATCAATCCCGATGGGGCCATTTAGCTTTGCTGATTTTGAGTGCTTCTCAAAGTAGAAGAGTCCATCAGTCATCAATTCAAAGCGTGTACCTACTTCATCAGGGTTTAAAAAGTCGTCTCGTGACGCAGTCCAATCAACGTGAATTTGTTCTGCATTGGTAGCTACATCGGCTGCAATAAGTTCACTAAGAGCACAGCGCTGAACCTTTTTGTCTGCATCGGAAAGAGTATTCCAAGACGACACTGCTGATACATTTGCTGCGCACGTATGATCAAGATCATCGTTGAATAGCAAGTATTCAAGTGCCGACATGCTACGCTGATTGGCCGACGTTCCTGCAACTTGAAAATCTGTTTCAGTGTTCGCATTGACCACTGCAACATCTGTTGCACAGGTAGAAACGGTTTGCAGTTGCCTGTCTTTTTCTAGATAAAAATGAACACGATTTCTCAATGACAGATTGTTGAGTGCCGCAGGGCCAAAGGTATGAATTTCAGTCTTTTGAACCGCGTACATGACGGTTTTCCAGTCCTCTTGGGCCGCATCAAGCTTAACCGACTCATCAGATGTGCCAAGTGCTGCACAGTAGGCAGCAATTGAACCATCGGCGCCTGAAAAGGACGCTGTTTTTTCAGCCAGGTCTTTGTAGTTAGGAATAACAATTCCATCCACTACCGCGGTTAATACCGAAGATTTCGTTGATTCCGCGGATGAGTCGCCTATGCTTATCGTCCCACCCATTCCGGAATGGAGGGTACAAAAATAGTACAAGGTAACCGGAGTGGCCGCTGTCACCTCTATTAACGTTTCGCCATTGGTAGATGTCGTCACTCCCTCTGTGTATTCAACACCCCCACCATGGGTCCCGTCGGCTGTTGTTGAAAATCTCAAGGGGTGTCCAGAGGGATGCGCAAACTTATAAGTTTTACCCGCTTCCAAGGTCAGTGACTCATTCTGAACACCGTCAATAACATACACATTACCCGAACCGTTATCGTTAGGGGCTACTTCAACGTTGATCGTTATAGAAGTATCCACAGGCGTCGAATCCGTAACATTGACAGTCCTCGTCTTCTCTGTGGCCTGATTACCCGCAGTATCAGTTGCATTGTAAGTGACCGTATAACTTCCAACAGAGGCTGTATCTACTGCTGTTGCGTCTATATCAACTGTCTCTCCAGTGTCTGTGGACGCACCAAGTTCCTGATACTCGGCATTCAAATCAACTGATTGCGGATTGTCGCCAGTTAACGTTATTACCGGTGCTGTTGTGTCACTAGGTGCTACTGGAGTAGGCGCTGAAGTTGAACCCCCGCCACCACCGCAGGCGGTCAGAACCGCAGTCATTAAAAACGGAAGAAAGACACGTAATTGATTCATTTTTAAATACCTTTTAAATACCAAAGGGCTAACCTAGGTTAGCCCAAAGTGGACCAATTTAAACTGGACCACATGCTTACTTAAACAAAAGCCTTTCAGATCATAATATGAAACGCTTCATCGCATTATATTACCAAGCTAGTGTGTTTGCATCTGAGAACCCGTAAGCCTCTTGCATCTTAGCCCTGGCTTGAGTGAGTTTACCAATATACGCATAGACAGCTTCGGACGCAGTCGCCCCAGTTCCAATACCATTTTGACTTCCATCAGCTAGCACCGGCGCATCACCAATAAGATCAGAAATCATAATCAAATCAGCAACGCTAACAGCAGCGTCTGCAGAGGCATCTCTAAATGGAGACGCAGGACTAAATTGTAAGCTCAAGACAAAGCCTTTTAACTCTGACCAGTGCTTGGCTACTGTCTCAAAGTTATCTAAACTCGCAGGAGCACCACTTTTGTACTCACTGACGTCTGCAATCACATCATTAACATAATGAACCGCGGTAGCTGCAATACACTTTTCCCATGCAAGAGACGCCATTTTGATGTGTTCTTGAAGCTTTACATCTTCAGCCTCAGTCAACTCAGGATTAGCTTTATTAGCTGCATTGCTGATAATCTGCCGAGCAGCTAGTACCGCGCTCATAACATCACCAGAAAAGTCTGTTGGGTTGGGACCGGAAGCAGACCCTGCATCACGCTTCGCACAGTTTTGTGAGTGTGCAAAGTTATACTCACTACGTACATCAATCATGCCATCAGCATCTGTGTCGTGATAGCCATTCTTCCATTCATCACGCCCACTCTTAGCCCGCGCTTCAAGATCGGTATAAGCTAGATTATCTCTAGCCGCACCATAGTATCCGAAGCCTTCGTCAAATTTATGCTCGGCATAGGTATAATCTTTTGTACCATCTTGCGCAGCAACATAATTAACCCCGGCGTCATTAACGCCCGTAAAGGTTGTTTTGAAGTAGTCATTAGTACCCTGAGAGAAATTAACTGCGCCCATCAAGAACTTTTGCATTAACTGGCGATAATTACGCCCATGAGCATCAGTATTAACATTGACGTCTGACGTTACTCCGTCAGCATCAGTAATCTGAACAACTACACCGTCAGATGCCAAGACTGCTTGACTCGCAATCCAATCATCAACCAACGCCAGTGGCGTTGTAATGGTATTGCCATCTGCATCCATGCGGTTCCAACCAATGAAATCACCAATTAACTTAGATTCTTCGCCGCAACCAGCACCACAGCCACCAGCGATTTTTTTATGTAAATTTTTGCCTGAAGAAATAGCGCCATAAGTGGCAGCATCTTTTAACGTAACATTTGCTGCGTCTTTTATATAGGTACCTATTAAAGTATCAGTTACGTCTGCATCAGTGCCATAAACGAAAAACTTAAGATCAGCTTTCACTGAGTCTGCTGTGTTCGCAGCATCATCGGAGAGAACCGTTGACATGTAATATGCCATGTCAGAGATTAATACCTGACGAGCCGTTTGACCGGTGTAACTAACCGAAGAATCTGAACCAGTGAACATATCGTTGTTGTATGAGTAATTAGTCGGCATCGCATCACAAGCATCACCTGAACCATTAACATCAGCATCTGCTTGGTCAGTGTTTGCCACTAGGGGGCAGTTATCATCAGCGTTACCTACTGTATCGCCGTCCTGATCTTCATCACACACGTCACCAGCTCCATCGCCATCAGTGTCAGTCTGATCAGTGTTTGCTATCGCCGGGCAATTATCGCCATTATCACCCACAGTATCGCCGTCAGTGTCTACTGATTCAGCTGGATCGTTAGGGAAAGTATCAGTAGAATCTGGCACACCATCGCCATCAACATCAGCGGGCGTGTTAGTGCCGCTTCCACAGCCAGCGAGGGTTGCTAATAAAAGCGTAATGAGTAACTTTGAAAATATTGAATTAGAAATCATGGTTAATCCTTTAAAGTGTCCGTTATTGAAAAGCTTGAATGCATTAGGAGTCCCAACCTGCTTGCCTAGCCTGCTAACTAACGAGGCGCGAACTACCAATAAAGTAAGGTTTGAACTCTGATTACAGCATTACTGCTAAATTACGGAGCGAATGATAATTACTCTTAATAACAGAGTCAATAGGAATAAGAATTATTATCATTCGCAGTCAAGGAAAGGATTGCCCTTGGTAATAATAAGGGCGCTACTTGGGGATATATTTTATCGACATAAAGAAAAATAGATCGTGAACATCAACATACTAGTAACACAACACTTACTACTCTGAAATTTCACCAATAGCGTCGTCTATCAACTGTTTTAACTCACCTTTCTCCTGCATTTCAGTGACGATGTCACAACCACCAATCAGCTCCCCAGCAACCCAAAGTTGCGGGAACGTGGGCCAATTTCCATATGCAGGTAAGTTGCTGCGTATTTCAGGATTAGACAGAATATCTACATAAGCAAACCTGTGACCACAGCCCATCAAGGCTTGGACCGTTTTAGAGGAGAACCCACATTGCGGTTGATTGGGTGATCCCTTCATGTAGAGAAGTACCGCATTATTTTCTACCTGTTCGCGAATTGTTTCCATTATATCCATTGTGGCTTGCCTATATGTTTAATGAGCTAAAGAGCGAATTTTAAACCTTTTCAATCAGTGGCGACACTGTTATGGGAATTTATTTTTATAATACAATACCTATTCTATACGCAGTGGAATGTCGGAGAAAGCCACTATCTTGCCAGCCTTCTCAATCCACGCTATGATTTGCAGATAGATTCGAGAGGCAGCTCAGCTGCCTTTTTTTATTCCGACAAAAACTCGGAAAGGAAATAATGACAGCATGACTTCAACAGCACTAATGAACACTTATGGTGACCGCGCAGCGACACTTGTCAAAGGTCAGGGTGCTTGGCTGTGGGATGAAAAAGGTAGTAAGTATTTAGATGCATTGTCTGGAATTGCCGTATGTGGGCTCGGGCATGCTCACCCAGCCGTTACTCAAGCTATTACTGAACAATCAAATACCCTCACTCATTGTTCAAACTTTTTTACTATTCCTAATCAAGAAATTCTTGCTGAGAGGCTATGTAAAATCTCGGGTATGCGTAAAGTATTTTTTGGCAACTCTGGTGCTGAGGCAAATGAGGCCGCTATTAAAATGGCGCGGCTTTTTGGCCATCAACAAGGAATTGCATTACCCACTGTACTGGTTATGGAAAACGCCTTTCATGGTAGAACTCTTGCGACGCTTAGTGCCTCTGGTGGGCGCAGAGTTCAAGCCGGATTTGAACCTCTTGTTACGGGATTTGCCAGAGCTCCTTTCGATGACATTCAGGCTCTTCAGAAAATAGCAGACAACAACCGAAATATTTGCGCTATTTTCGTTGAACCCATCCAAGGCGAGGGCGGAATTCGTATCGCCTCCAAACAGTATCTGCAGCAGCTTAGAGTATTCTGCGATCAAAATAACTGGCTTTTGATGCTAGATGAAGTACAAACAGGCAATGGCAGAACTGGAAGGTATTTTTGTTTTCAGCACAGTGATATTTTGCCCGACGTAGTAACTACCTCAAAAGGCCTGGGCAATGGATTCCCTATCGGCGCTTGTCTTGCAGCAGGAAAAGCGACTGAGCTCATGCAGCCAGGCAATCATGGTTCCACTTTTGGCGGAAACCCACTAGCCTGTGCGGCCGCACTGGCCACGATTAATACGTTAGATACTGAAGGATTGTTAAGCAGAGCATCAGCGATTGGTACAAGAATTATAGCTGGGCTTGAGAAAGGCCTAACGTCAGCGACACACGTTGTAGATATCCGCGGTATGGGATGCATGATTGGCATTGAACTAAACCAGCCCTGTAAATCTTTATTCGCCGCCGCTATTGAGAAAGGCTTGTTAATTAACGTCACCGCAGACTCCGTTATTCGATTACTCCCGCCATTTATTCTGACTGACGAAGAGGTTGATCTGCTGATCACAATTTTAGTACCGCTAATCAGAGACTTTAAGTCTGACTAATAAGGAGATAAACCATCGCTATTCGACATTTTCTTACTCTGAGAGATTTGAGCACCGATGAATGTAATCACATCATTCAGTCCGCTATAGCACTTAAAACTGCTCACAAGGAAGGCCGCCAGGCACGGGTCTTTGACGGAACGGTGCTGGGTATGATTTTTGAGAAGTCTTCAACGCGAACAAGAGTGTCCTTTGAAGCTGGAATGGCTCAGCTGGGCGGCAGTGCTCTTTTTCTGTCATCCAATGACTTACAGATGGGAAGAGATGAGCCTGTGGAAGATACGGCGCGGGTCATTTCGCGTATGGTAGATTTAATCATGATTAGAACGTTTGCTCATGACAAAATCGAGCGGTTTGCTAAGTATTCCAAGGTCCCCGTTATTAATGCACTGACCGATGACTACCATCCCTGCCAGCTTTTAGCTGACATTCAAACCTACGTTGAACACCGAGGTTCAATTCAAGGACAGACAGTAGCGTGGATTGGCGATGGCAATAACGTATGTCACTCATGGATCAATGCCGCCATAACGCTTGATTTCAAATTGAACATTGCCTGCCCTAAAGGATATGAACCAAATGCAACACTCGTTGCTGAGGCTGGTGACCGAGTTACTCTTACACGAAATCCTGTGGAAGCCGTAGCAGGGGCGCAATTAGTAACAACCGACGTCTATGCCTCTATGGGGCAGGAGTCTGAAGCTAAGGCAAGACTAGAGCAATTTTCTGGCTTCCAGGTCAATCATCAATTAATGTCATATGCGGCGGATGATGCTCTTTTTATGCACTGCTTGCCGGCTCATAGAAACGAGGAAGTATCGGAAGAACTACTTGAGGATGAGTCTATTTCGGTGGTGTGGGATGAGGCTGAAAACCGACTGCACGCGCAAAAGGCGTTGATGATCTTTCTACTATCGGCTAATTCTTAACGTTTACTGGTAAACAACATCGTCAATTTCATATTCAACATCGCCACTCGGCGCCTTTACCACGACGACATCGCCAATCTCTTTACTGATTAGGGCTCTGGCAATGGGTGACTGATATGAAATCTTACCCGCTTTTACGTCCGCCTCATCATCGCCAACGATTCGATAGGTAACCGTTTCATCAGTATCCATTTTAATAATGGTTACTACAGAACCGAAGATGACCCGATCACCCTGAGGTATCTTCGATATATCGATTACCTGCGCATTAGATAGCTTTCCCTCAATATCCTGAATACGGCCCTCAGCAAAACTCTGTTGCTCACGAGCGGCATGGTACTCGGCATTCTCTTTAAGATCGCCATGTTCCCGTGCGGTAGAAATTGCTTCAACAATACCAGGTCGTACAACCTTTATTAAATTGTTCAGTTCTTTCCTAAGCGCAGATTCCCCCTCGGCTGTCATTGCATTCTTTTGCATTAAATAATCTCCTTATGTAACTGCTGTAAACTCCTAACCTCAATTTCACCGGCAAAATTCAACGCTTCACAAACAGCGTCGCCACCTGCCATAGTTGTCGTGTAGTACACGCGATGCTGCTCAGCACTGGAGCGAATAGTCGATGAATCAACAATAGCCTGCCGACCTTCGGTAGAATTGATGATTAGATCGATTTTATCACTCTTAATCATGTCAACTATATGCGGCCTACCCTCTTTCACTTTATTAACCATCTGCACTTCAAAACCGGACTCCTCAATGACGAGCGCAGTTCCTCTGGTAGCAGCCAGCTTAAAGCCAAGTGTGACCAATTTTTTAGCAAGTGCTGGCAACTGATCTTTGTCACGTTGACGAACGCTAACAAACGCCGTTCCCTTACTTGGAATTTCATCACTAGCGCCTAATTCGGCTTTTCCATAGGCCTCAGCAAATGTTGTTCCAACGCCCATCACTTCGCCTGTAGACTTCATTTCAGGCCCAAGAATCGGATCGATGCCAGGGAATTTGTTAAACGGGAACACTGCCTCTTTTACACTGAAGTAGGGCGGAATAATTTCTTTTGTAAAATTTTGCTGTTCAAGCGTCTGGCCTACCATGCAGCGTGCTGCTATTTTCGCCAGCGAGACACCAATACACTTTGACACAAAAGGAATTGTGCGGGATGCCCTTGGATTTACTTCAATAACGTAAATTTTATCATCCTGCAGCGCGAGCTGAACATTCATTAACCCACGCACACCAAGCTCACGAGCCATCTTCTTACAGACTTCTCTCATTTCGTCTTGTACGGTTTCACTAAGACTATAAGGTGGTAATGAACAGGCTGAATCACCGGAGTGTATTCCCGCCTGCTCGATGTGCTGCATAATTGCACCAATCACCACCTGCTCTCCATCACTAACCGCATCGACATCCATCTCAATAGCATTAGGTAGAAAGAAATCTAATAGCACCGGAGAATCATCTGAAACCTGAACCGCGGTTTTCATATAGTGCCGCAGCTCGTCTTCTTTGTAGACGATTTCCATAGCTCGTCCACCAAGAACATAAGAGGGCCGCACCACTAGCGGATAACCAATTCCTTTAGCTAATTCAACCGCCTCATCTGCGCTTCGTGCAGTGGCATTGTGGGGCTGAAGTAAACCCAGTTTTTCAATCATTTGCTGAAATCGCTCACGGTCTTCTGCACGATCAATGGCATCTGGCGTAGTACCAATGATCGGCACACCTTCCGCTTCCAAAGCACGGGCGAGTTTTAGCGGCGTTTGGCCACCAAACTGGACAATGACTCCTTTAGGCTTTTCAAGACGAACAATCTCTAGTACATCTTCTAAGGTCACCGGCTCAAAGAATAAACGATCGGAGGTGTCGTAGTCCGTAGAGACAGTTTCTGGGTTGCAGTTGACCATAATGGTCTCATAACCATCTTCGCGCATCGCCAAAGCGGCGTGAACACAGCAATAATCAAATTCGATCCCCTGCCCGATACGATTGGGACCGCCACCAAGTACAAGAATCTTATCTTTGTTGCTAGGCTGTGCCTCACATTCTTCTTCATAGGTAGAATACATGTAGGCCGTTTCAGTCGAAAATTCTGCTGCACAGGTATCTACTCGCTTGTATACAGGGTGCATATCAAAGCTATAACGATGCTCACGCACTTCAGTTTCAGAACACCCTAAAATATCTGCCAAGCGGCGATCCGCGAATCCTTTGCGCTTTAGGCTATAAAGCCATTTCTCATCGAGGTCATGAAGCGTCTTACCATTTAAGTGGCTCTCTTCAATAACTAGATCTTCAATTTGCACCAAAAACCATGGATCTATTTTTGTAATTCCAAATATTTCATCGCAACTCATGCCGTGTCGAAAAGCATCAGCCAGATACCAAATTCGGTCAGGGCCCGCTTCGGCTAATTGGTTGTATAAAACAGCGCCAAAATCATCGTCGCTGGTATCAACTTTTGGATCGAAGCCAGCTACACCCACCTCTAAACCACGTAATGCTTTTTGCATCGACTCTTGGAAAGTCCGGCCAATTGCCATAACCTCGCCCACAGACTTCATCTGCGTAGTTAGGGCTTGATCTGCCTGACTAAACTTTTCAAACGCAAAGCGCGGTATTTTAGTTACGACGTAATCTATACTGGGCTCAAAAGATGCCGGAGTAGCACCTCCAGTTATTTCATTTTGTAACTCATCTAAGGTATATCCCACCGCTAACTTGGCAGCAATTCTTGCAATTGGAAAGCCAGTTGCTTTCGAGGCTAATGCAGATGATCGAGAAACCCGAGGGTTCATCTCAATGACGACTAGTCGCCCATCTTCAGGGTTAACCGCAAACTGGACATTAGAGCCGCCGGTCTCAACGCCAATTTCGCGCAACACCTTGATCGAGGCATTACGCATAATCTGATATTCTTTGTCCGTCAGTGTCTGAGCCGGCGCCACAGTGATTGAGTCACCAGTATGAATACCCATAGGGTCAAGGTTCTCGATCGCGCAGACAATAATACAATTATCTTTGCGGTCTCTGACAACCTCCATCTCGAACTCTTTCCAGCCAATTAGCGATTCATCAATCAGCAGCTCATTGGTCGGCGAAAGATCCAAACCACGACGGCAAATGGTTTCAAACTCTTCACGGTTGTAGGCAATACCACCGCCAGAACCACCCATAGTAAATGAGGGGCGGATAACACATGGAAAACCAAATTGATCGGCAACTTGAGTCGCTTCTTCTAGACTATGAGCAATCCCAGAATTAGGCGTACTCAGACCGATCGCCTTCATTGCCTTATCGAATCGCTCACGATCTTCAGCCTTGTCAATCGCATCCGCATTGGCACCGATCATTTCAACCGAAAATTTATCGAGCACTCCATGCTTGGCAAGATCTAAGGCACAATTAAGTGCGGTCTGGCCACCCATTGTTGGCAGTAGCGCATCAGGCCGCTCTTTCTCAATAATTCTTGCTACAGTATTCCACTCAACAGGCTCGATATAGGTCGCATCAGCCATTGAAGGATCAGTCATGATCGTGGCTGGATTGGAATTCACCAAAATAACTCTAAAACCTTCTTCTCTTAGAGCCTTACAAGCCTGTGCTCCAGAATAATCAAACTCACAAGCCTGACCAATAATAATCGGCCCTGCACCGATGATGAGAATACTTTTTATATCAGTTCTTTTTGGCATGTTTACTCCGCTAACGCCTGTCGGTTAGCTTCCATTAAATCTATAAAGTGGTCAAATAGAGAGGCCGCATCGTGAGGGCCGGGACTCGCTTCAGGGTGGCCTTGAAAACTAAAAGCGGCCTTATCCGTTCTGTGTATACCTTGTAATGATCCGTCAAACAATGAGCGATGCGTAGCGACTAGATTGTCGGGTAAACTGTCTTCATCAACAGCAAACCCATGATTTTGACTGGTAATCATCACAATATTATTTTTTATATCTTCCACTGGGTGATTCGCACCGTGGTGCCCAAACTTCATTTTCATCGTTTTAGCCCCTGAGGCTAGCGCGAGTAATTGATGCCCCAAGCAGATCCCAAAAACCGGCATTTGAGTTTCTAAGATCTTTTTTATCGCGGTAATGGCGTAGTCACAAGGCTCAGGATCTCCTGGCCCGTTAGAGAGGAAAACACCATCTGGATGCATCGCTAACACTTCCTCAGCCGATGTTTTTGCTGGCACCACAAGCAACTCACAATCACGGTCCACTAACATGCGTAAAATGTTCCGTTTGACCCCATAATCATAGGCAACCACCTTATATTTAGCGCTACCAGGCTGTTGTGACTTATAGCCCTCACCCAGAACCCAACTGTGCTCTGTCCATGGATAACTAGTACTGGCAGTCACCTCTTTCGCCAGATCCATGCCTTTTAGACCAGCAAACTCTCTAGCCGAGGCTAGAGCCTTTTGCTCATCAATATCGCCAGTCATGATGCAACCACTTTGAGCACCGGTCTGACGCAGTATTCTAGTTAATTTTCGAGTATCAATATCGGCAATTCCAAGTATATTTTTGCCGCTAAGGTAGTCATCTAAGCTTGCTTCACTCCGGAAGTTTGATGCTAGTAGAGGTAAGTCTCTAATAACTAACCCCGCTGCCCATATTGTGTCCGATTCTTCATCTTCAGCATTAACACCCGTGCTACCTATGTGGGGATAGGTCAGGGTGACAATTTGGCGAGCGTAAGAGGGATCAGTGAGGATTTCTTGGTAACCAGTGAGGGCTGTATTAAAAACCACCTCACCAACAGAGAGACCTTCCGCACCAATAGCAGTTCCTCTGAAAATTGTTCCGTCTGCAAGTGCAAGTACGGCTTCCCGGTGAGTATGGGAATTCACACAACCTCCTAAATATTTGACGTTCAGTCAATTAAGATCACAACCAGCCTAGCTAATTGAATCCCAATAAAAATAACTCTGAAATGATAAGCAAAATTTTCTTAAGTTTGCAAAAAAGCGAGACGAAACTGTTGGTCTCATCTCGCTTAAATAAAATACTCTGTTTTGCTCTAACCTCTCAGAACGAGACCGCTTTTTATTACCGCGGTGTTAGGAGAGAATTATAGGGAAAAAGGACCATATTGTCCATTGCCGCGGATCAAAAATTCACCAAAACATAGCGACTAGCCTAGGGCTTTAAAATCAGCTATTTGAGACCCAAAACATCTTGCATATCGAACATACCAACATCTCTATCTGCCAGCCATTTGGCAGCTCGCACCGCACCCCTAGCAAAGGCAGCCCGGCTCGATGCCTTATGAGTAATTTCCACTCGCTCACCATCAGCGGCAAATAAAACAGTGTGATCTCCAACAATATCGCCAGCTCTTACTGAAGAAAAGCCAATCGCCTTAGCGTCACGAGCACCAGACAAACCCTCTCGCCCATAAACGGCGACCTCTTCAAGATCACGACCCAAAGCATTTGCCACAGAATGTCCGAGCGACAATGCAGTACCTGATGGTGCATCAACTTTATGCTTGTGATGAGCCTCGCTAATCTCGATATCAGCGTCATCACCAAGTGCTAGCGCAGCAATCTCAGCTAATTTAAAACAAAGGTTCACCCCCGTTGCAAAATTTGATGCCATGCAAACAGCGGCACTCTCGCTGACGGATTGAACAGATTGGAGTTGATCTGAGGTTAAACCCGTGGTCCCAATCACCATTTTTTTAGTATGTTGCTGGCAAACCTGAGCATTATTTGCTGTCGAAGCTGGGACACTAAAATCAATCAGAGTGTCAAACGCATCAACCACGTCAAGTACCGAACTCACCACTGTGACATTATTACGTGCAATCCCTGCCAACTCTCCGGCATCACTACCAATATGCTGACTGGCTGAGTGTTCGATAGCCGCAGTTAACTGCACACCATCGGTTGCAGCCAGTGCTTCAATCAGCGCTTTACCCATGCGGCCGCCGGCTCCAGTAATCGCTATATTGCGCACCACATCTCCCCTCGTTAGATCAAACGCCCTAATTATTGACACCAAGCATTACTTTACACTCAACTCGTCAGGTTATCGAAAAATTTCTTCACACCATCAAACCAGTTAGTACTGCGCGGGGAATGCTTGCTTGCGCCCGCTAAACTTTCATCAAAGCTTTGCAATAAAGCACGCTGTTCAGCACTTAGATTAATCGGCGTCTCAACTACGACTCTACATAACAAGTCACCCTGCGCACCACCTCGAACTGGAGCTACTCCTTTACCACGCAGACGAAATAACTTACTACTTTGAGTTTCAGCAGGAATCTTTAACTTAACCTTACCCGATAGTGTAGGAACCTCAAGGTCACCCCCTAACGCCGCCTGAGCGAAACTAATAGGCACCTCACAATGTAAATTGCTTCCATCGCGGACAAAAATATTATGCTCGCGCACATTCATTTGTACGTATAAATCACCGGCAGGACCTCCTTGAGGACCCGCCTCCCCTTTACCGGACAAGCGAATTCTATCGCCAGTATCGACACCAGCAGGAATTTTTACAGAAAGTGTTTTACGCTCTTCTTTAACACCTTGTCCGTGACATGTACCACAAGGATCCGAAATCATCTTTCCACGACCACGGCATGTTGGGCAAGCTTGCTGAACGGAGAAAAAGCCCTGAGACATTCTCACCTGACCTACCCCGCCACATGTATCACAGGTTACCGGTGCCGTACCTTTCCGAGCACCCGAACCGCCGCATGGATCACAGTGCGTCATGGTAGGCACTTCAATTTGCACGGTCTTGCCTTTTACAGCGTGCTCTAAATCGAGGTCTAAATCGTAGCGTAAATCTGAGCCTCTAGCTGGACCACTTCGGCCACGTCCTCCGCCACCGCCAAAAATATCACCAAAAACATCACCAAAAACATCACTGAAACCAGCGCCACCCTGCTGACCGCCACCACTTTGATCTAACCCAGCATGCCCGAACCGGTCATAGGTAGACTTTTTATCAGCATCGCTCAGTATTTCATAAGCCTCTTGGGCTTCTTTGAATTTTTCGTCAGCATTTTTATCATCTGGGTTACGATCAGGATGAAACTTCATCGCTATGCGACGAAATGCTTTCTTTATTTCTGGAGCAGAGGCGCTGCTATCCACTCCAAGTACTTCGTAATAATCCCGCTTAGCCATACTTTGCTTACTTCCCAACTATTATCTACAGCGCTTTCGCGATAGATAGAGCCTTAAATAAAGAGGCGCGAGGGTTATTTTGAGATATCGCTCAAAATTCACTTCGCGCCTAAACTTAACAACCAATGAGCCTACTCAAACAAGCATTACTTAGTATCTTCTTTAGCATCCTCGTCTTTCACTTCTTCAAACTCGGCATCCATAGCATCATCGCCCGGAGCTTGCTCGCCTGCAGGCTGCTCGCCCGCTTCTGCTTGTTCTGCATAAAGCTTTTGAGCTAATCCAGCTGAGGCTTCAGAAAGCACTTTAGCAGCTTCATCTATCGCATCCTTATTATCGCCCTGAACTGCTGTCTCAACCTGCTTAACACCAGCTTCAATCGCGGCTTTTTCCTCATCAGTAGCTTTATCACCAGCCTCTTCCAAGGTTTTCTTAGCCGCATGCGCCAGGCCATCAGCGGTATTACGCGCCTGAACCAGTTCTTCAAACTTTTTATCTTCGGCAGCGTTAGCTTCTGCATCTTTCACCATGGCATCAATTTCTTCATCAGACAGTCCTGATGAGGCTTTGATGATAATTGACTGCTCTTTACCCGTCGCTTTGTCTTTCGCGCCCACATTTAAAATGCCGTTAGCATCGATATCAAAGGTAACTTCAATCTGTGGCATGCCTCTTGGTGCAGGCGGAATATCCGACAAGTCAAAACGACCCAACGATTTATTTTGAGTCGCCTGCTTACGTTCACCTTGAACTACGTGAATCGTCACAGCAGCTTGATTATCATCAGCAGTGGAGAATATTTGTGATTTCTTAGTAGGAATAGTCGTATTCTTTTCAATTACTGGGGTTGCTACACCACCCATAGTCTCAATACCTAAGCTCAAGGGCGTAACATCCAATAGCAATACATCAGTAACATCACCAGAGAGTACGGCGCCTTGCAAACCAGCACCAACGGCTACAGCCTCATCGGGATTAACATCCTTGCGGGGCTCTTTACCAAAGAACGCAGTTACCTTGTCTTGAACCATTGGCATGCGTGTTTGACCACCTACCAAGATAATCTCATCAATCTCTGATGTAGACTTGCCGGCGTCTTTCAGAGCCGTCTTCAACGGTTGTAAAGAACGCTCAACCAAATCTTCTACTAAGGATTCGAGCTTGGCACGAGTCAACTTAACGACCAAATGTTTGGGACCAGTAGCGTCAGCAGTAATGTACGGTAGATTGACTTCTGTTTGCTGACTTGATGATAATTCGATTTTCGATTTCTCAGCCGCTTCTTTCAAGCGCTGCATAGCCAACGGATCACCGTGTAAATCAATGCCACTGTCCTGCTTAAATTCTGCTGATAAGTACTCAATTAAGCGCATATCAAAGTCTTCACCACCCAAGAACGTATCACCGTTAGTAGCAAGTACTTCAAATTGCTTTTCACCATCGACGTCGGCTATTTCAATAACCGAAATATCGAAAGTTCCGCCACCCAGATCATAGACTGCAACGACGCTATCGCCAGGAGTCTTGTCGATGCCATATGCCAATGCCGCTGCAGTAGGCTCATTAATAATCCGCTTAACATCTAAGCCTGCAATTCGCCCTGCATCCTTAGTTGCCTGACGCTGAGAATCGTTGAAGTAAGCAGGTACAGTGATTACCGCTTCAGTCACTGCTTCGCCAAGATAGTCCTCAGCGGTTTTTTTCATTTTCTTTAAAATTTCAGCCGAGATTTGTGGTGCCGCTTTAGCATCACCTTTAATCTCTACCCAGGCATCACCGTTATCTGCTTTAACGATTTTATAGGGAACCATTTTGATGTCTTTTTGCACAACGTCATCTTCAAAACGACGACCAATAAGACGCTTCACCGCATAAACTGTATTTTCAGGGTTAGTCACGGCCTGTCGTTTTGCCGACTGGCCTACTAAAATCTCGCCATCATCAGCAAAAGCGACTACTGAGGGAGTCGTTCTTGCGCCCTCTGCATTCTCAATTACCTTGGGCTTATCGCCTTCAAGTACTGACACACATGAGTTGGTTGTACCCAAATCAATTCCGATAATCTTTCCCATCTCTGAACTCTCCGTTACTTGTCTTAAAACCTTCAGCAGGTCTTATTAAAAAAATATTTGCTTAACCCTTATATGGGTGTGGGTTTAGAAACTTCAAGGGTACCTGTCTTCAAATAACCCTTTTTAATCAACCCGCTTTTGATACAACGACCATCGCCGGACGCACTAGACGGCCGTTGAGCGTATAACCTTTTTGGAATACATCCATTACCGTATTAGGCTCCAAATCAGGATTGGGTACCATACTGACCGCTTGATGCAGATCAGCATCAAAGGGTTGGCCTGTAGGGTCTACAACCTCAATTTTGAAACGGCCGAGGACATCAAAGAAAGATTTAAGCGTTAACTCTAGGCCCGTCGCTACAGCTTTTTGTGCGTCATCGGCGGCGTCAATCGTACTTAATGCACGCTCAAGATTATCTACTACAGGTAGTAGCTCGGCAGTGAATTTATCTAACGCATACTTATGAGCGTTCTCTACATCGCGCTCAACGCGGCGTCGGACATTTTGCATTTCTGCCTGAACTCTAAGTACCTGATCATTGGCCTTACTAACCTGCTCCTGCAGTTCTTCTGTCTCAGATAGTTGATCTTCTGCTAAAAGCTCCTCAACGATCTCCGCATCAAGATCTTTTGCTTTGTCAGCCGCTATGGCTTCAGCTGCAGTATCAGCTGAATCCAATGTCTTTTCTTCGCTCTCATTTACTTCTTCATGCATACTCTTTTCCTCAAGCTCTGTTTAACAATTACGTGAATCACTAAGATTATTGATTCGGTGGTTAGTAACCTTTACCCTAGTGCTAAATATGGGGACAAACTCCTGAGTTTCAAGCGATGGCAACAGTAAAATATGCATGCCATGGCTTTTTTTTAATCGGCGGGTAAAAACTTTGCTTCTTTCGATCACTATTAATAATTACACCCTCGTTGAATCTCTTGAAATAGAATTTGAAAAAGGGACTACTGCTATAACCGGTGAAACGGGTGCTGGAAAGTCATTGGTTTTAGATGCGCTCGGCATGGCATTGGGCGACCGCGCAGATACCGATACTATTCGGCATGGAAAGCCACGTGCTGAAATTACGGCAACCTTTGATGTTAACAATATCGAAGATGCTAAAAAGTGGTTATATGATAATGATTTCAATAGTGATGAAAACTGTATCCTACGGCGGATATATACTACCGAGGGTCGCTCTAAGGGCTATATTAACGGCCAACCCAGTACCATGTCTCAACTACAAGAGTTGGGTGATATGCTCACAGATATTCACAGCCAGCATGAGCACCAATCACTGCTAAGAAAAGATACTCACAGGCGTCTTTTAGATGAGTATGCAAAGGCTGAGGATCTAACTAAACAGATAGCCAGCCATTTCACCCTCTGGCACAAAACCAATAATGACTTAAACAATCTTCTTAAGCGCTCTGATGAATTAGATGCTCGAAAAGAATTGCTCAGCTTTCAAGTCACTGAACTGCAACAGCTTGATCTTAAAGGAGTGCATTTAGGCCAACTCGAGTTAGAGCAAAAAACACTCGCCAATGCTGAACAAATAGTTCAAGACAGCCATAGCTTGCTGTCTATTTGTGAGCAAGCTGAAGGGTTTAATTTGCGCGACGGCCTTAACCGAGCTCTTTCTATTTTGGCAACCATAGATTACAAACCTGCGGCGCTAGAAACGACTGAAGAACTTCTGCAAGGCGGCTTGATTCAAGTCGAGGAAGCGATCACTGAGCTTGGTCACCATATCGATAAATTTGAGGCAGACCCTCAAAGACTTCAGGTGGTTGAAGATGAGCTGTCGGTAATTTTTCAGTTAGCTCGCAAGCATCGAGTATCGCCAGACCAGCTAGAAGCGACCCAAACCAGTTTAGAGTCCGAGCTGAAAAGTCTTCTCGGCGGCAGTGAAAATGTCGACGCTTTACAACTGAAGCTAGCCGATTTGTCTGAAAAATATATGGCCCTTGCAAAGAAATTGTCCGCTAAACGAAAAGTGGCGGCAAAAACCATGGCAATTGAGATTAATCAACAACTTCAATCCTTATCAATGGAAGGAGCGGAACTACTAATACAACTTTCTCCAAATCCTAGCGATGAATATCGATCTACTGGTTTGGAAGACATTGAGTTTTTATTAGCGAGCAACCCCGGTCAGCCACATAAAATGCTGGCAAAAATTGCCTCTGGCGGGGAGCTGTCAAGAATTAGCCTCGCCATCCAAGTAGTTGCCGCAGGTCATTCAAATATACCGACACTGGTCTTTGATGAGGTCGATGTAGGTATTGGAGGCAGCACTGCAGATGTTGTTGGGAGCTTACTCAAACAGTTGGGTAATCGAGGGCAGGTGATAAGTGTCACTCACCAACCTCAGGTGGCCGCTCATGCCCATCATCATTACTTAGCAAGCAAGACTGTGGAGGGTAACAATACAGAGTCGCTGATGTCGCCCTTAAATCAGCAGCAACGGATAGACGAACTTGCGCGTATGTTAGGCGGGGCCACTGTGACAGAACAAACGCTGTCTCATGCATCAGAGCTGCTCAGTTTGGCATCATCGTAAATTAGCTGATTGATAAAACTAGTAGATTTTTGGCAAAAAAAACCCCGGTTAATAACCGGGGTTTTTTATTACTACGTTACTATCAAGCTATGCTTCTGGCTCTGACTCAGGAGTAGCGTCTGCAGCAGGAGCCGCTTCTGCAACTGGTGCAGGTGCTTTCTCAGGCACAGTGCCTTCTTCTATCTGAGCTTCTTTGATCGACAGCTTAACGCGGCCACGGTTATCAATCTCCGTAACCTTAACCCGCACATCCTGACCTTCGGTCAAGTAGTCCGTGACTTTAGCAACACGCTCTTGCGCGATCTGTGAGATGTGAACTAACCCATCGGTACCTGGCATGAAGTTAACAAAAGCACCGAAGTCTACAATGCGTACAACTTTACCGTCGTAAATAGTACCTGGCTCTGGGTCGGCAACGATTGCTTTAATAGCATCCATTGCAGCATTCAGACCTTCAGTATCTTCTGAGTAAATCTTCACTGCGCCATCATCATTAATATCAATGGTTGAGTTATGATCTTCACAAAGGCCACGGATAGTAGCACCACCCTTACCAATTACATCACGGATTTTATCTGAATCAATTTGCATAACACCCATACGTGGTGCTGTGTCAGCCACTTCGTCACGACCGCTGGCAAGTACCTTGTTCATTTCATCCAAAATATGTAGTCGGGCAGTCATGGCTTGCTCTAACGCAATCTCCATGATTTCTTCAGTGATACCTTCAATTTTGATATCCATCTGCAGAGCAGTAATTCCCGCTGCTGTTCCGGCAACTTTAAAGTCCATATCGCCAAGATGATCTTCATCACCTAAGATATCAGTCAAAACTGCAAAGCCTTCGTCTTCTTTCACTAGACCCATAGCAATACCAGCAACCGGTGCTTTTAATGGTACGCCGGCGTCCATTAATGCCAAGCTTGAACCACAAACCGATGCCATAGAGCTAGAACCGTTAGATTCAGTAATCTCAGATACCACTCGCATGGCATAAGGGAACTCTTCAGGATTAGGTAGTACCGCATTGATACCACGACGCGCTAAACGTCCATGACCTACTTCACGACGGCTAGTAAAGCCGATACGGCCACATTCGCCAACTGAGTAGGGAGGGAAGTTATAGTGCAACATGAACGGATCATCACGACGGCCTTCAAGCGCATCAATCATTTGAGAGTCACGAGTAGAGCCCAGGGTTGCAGCAACGATTGCCTGAGTTTCACCACGAGTGAACAGCGAAGAACCATGCACCTTAGGAAGAATACCCACTTCAACGTTAATACCACGAACTGTTTTAGTGTCACGGCCGTCAATCCGTGGCTCGCCACGAATAATTCTGCCACGTACTACTTTCTTTTCGAGCTTCTTAAACGCATCTTTAATGTCGTCTACTGACGTACCATCTTCAGAGGCTAATTCCGCATAAGCGCGATCACGCAGAGCGTTTACACTGACCACCCGCTCTTGCTTATCAACAACCTGGTAAGCCGCATCAACCTCAGCGCCTACTAAGTTGTGTAACGCTTCTTTAAGTTCAGCGTTCTCAACTTCACCTTGCCAATCCCAACGAGGCTTTCCAGCTTCATCGGCAAGTTGCTGGATAACACTAATTACTGTTTGCATTTCTTGGTGAGCAAAAAGAACACCGCCTAACATGATATCTTCTGATAACTCACTGGCCTCAGACTCAACCATAAGAACAGCATCTTTAGTACCCGCTACAACCATATCAAGTGACGATCCTGCCAGCTCACTATAAGTTGGGTTCAGAAGATAGCCAGACTCTTCGGTATAACCAACCCGAGCACCACCAATAGGCCCCTTAAAGGGAATACCAGAGATTGAAAGGGCAGCCGATGTTCCGATCATTGCAGCAATATCTGGATCGATATTTTTCTCTGCTGAAATAACAGTACAGACAACCTGAACTTCATTCTTAAAGCCATTAGGGAAAAGAGGACGAATTGGACGGTCAATCAATCTTGACGTCAGCGTCTCTTTCTCATTAGGTCGACCTTCACGCTTGAAAAATCCGCCTGGGATCTTACCCGCAGCATAGGCTTTCTCGACGTAATGCACACCTAGCGGGAAAAAATCCATACCTGCTTTGGCTTCTCTTGCGCCAACAACAGTACAAAGTACTGATGTATCGTCGATTGAACATAAAACAGCACCGGTTGCCTGTCTGGCGATGCGGCCTGTTTCCAACGTAACGGTATGATTACCGTATTGAAATTTCTTAATTAAAGGATTCATAATTTTACCTTTGTTATTTACCTTGTAGCGTCTTGTCTACGTCCTGCTTATGCGCTGCTCGGGTTACTTATAGCTACCACAAAGAATAGCTATAAGTAACTCGATCAGCATAGATACAGGCATCGTGTAAAGACGATTTAATTAGATGCTCACTAATAACAGTACGGCCCCTAAATAGGAGCCGCACCATGAACACTTATCGACGTAAACCAAGCTTCTTAATCAGTTGGCTATAACGTTCCACATTCTTACCCTTCAAATAATCGAGTAATTTGCGACGCTGGTTAACCATTCGAATAAGACCGCGACGTGAATGGTGATCTTTTTTATGATCGCCAAAGTGGCCTTGTAGCTTGTTAATATTTACGGTTAGCAATGCAACCTGCACTTCAGGTGATCCTGTATCATTCTCACAGGTAGCATGTTCAGCGACGATTGCGGCTTTTTCTTCTGCACTTAGTGCCATGATGATTCACTCCAATATGCGAGTTAAAAAATTCAGGTTTGCCCGCGCATATTTACAGACAACCCAACTTAAGAACTGATACTTATGTACCAGCATTTATCGATGGTTTTAACTCAAACCATCTGAATACTATTTTTCCTGCAAGGGTTTAACGCTCTAGGCGTCTTCAACCACTAATCTTTTCGGGGCCACCTGGCCTTCTGCGGTAACTTCACCGACACCCAAAAAGTCTCCGCCCTCGCGAAAGACGCGCACTATATCCCCTTCTTGACCATTACGAAAGGCTTGATTTGACATCACCGGCTGACCCAATTGAAAATATCCGGCCACTACCGCTGATAATTCCACCGCCATTCGGTCTGCCACCGCAATATCCATGGGTTTAAGTAACTCATCAAGGCCTGTCGGTTCAACGGTTTCTCGCAATTTTTGCAACTCTTCAAGCGTCATTGTATCGGCGTCTGTGAAAGGCCCAGCAATATTACGATGCAGTGCGCTGACATGAGCCCCGCAACCAAGAGCATTTCCCAAATCTTCGGCTAAACTGCGGACATAAGTCCCTTTACTCACATGGACTTCCACATCTAACTCCGCCTTTGGTCCTGGACGAAACCCTAAAATATTATATTTAAATATAGTCACCGGGCGAGCTTCTCGCTCAACTTCAATACCTTGGCGAGCTAGCTTATAGAGAGGCTGGCCATTGTGTTTTAAAGCGGAATACATAGATGGAATTTGTAAAATTTCGCCTCTAAAAGCCTCGATTGCTATTTCAATCTGCGCCTCAGTGACCGTTGAGGCGTCTTGTTCGTGGCGCACAGTACCATCACAATCACCGGTCTCAGTGCGCACACCGAGAGTAAAAGTACTACGATAGTGTTTATCTGAATCCAATAAGAACTGACTAAACTTGGTTGCCTCACCCAAACAAATGGGTAGCACACCGGTCGCAAGCGGATCTAAACTGCCAGTGTGACCTGCTTTGTTCGCATCAAATAGATTTTTAACCCGCTGTAAAGCTTGGTTAGATGATAACCCCAGCGGTTTGTTGAGCAGAAAAATACCGTTTACTGAACGACCTCGATTGCGCCTACGAGCCAATGCTAATGACCTTCGTTGTCCACAGGCTGATCATCTTGATCGGAGTCCTGTTGCGTTGACATTGCGTAATCAATCAGTGCTGAAAGATGCTGACCTCGACGACCACTTTCGTCAAACAAAAAGGTCAATTTGGGAGTGATACGTAGTTTGATACTAGACGCGAGTAATTTTCGCAGGTAACCAGATGCACCGTTTAGGGCGCTCATCGCTTCGTCGATCTCTTCCTGAGTACGCTCACCTAGAAATGTCACATGTATTTTTGCATACGCTAGGTCACGGCTCACATCGACATCAGTGACGCTAACCATACCTACTCTAGGATCACGAACACCCTCACGAATCAATACCGCCAACTCTTGTTGGACGGCATCTGAAACGCGTTCTGCTCGGGTAAATTCTCTTGGCATAGTAGTCTTTAGTTACACCTAATTATGGGTTAGCTCGATACACAGAACCCATTAAAGTGAACGCTTTACCTCAGTGATATCATACACTTCGATGAGATCTCCAGCCTTGACGTCGTTGTAATCCTTAACGCCAATACCACACTCCATGCCATTACGCACTTCACTAGCCTCATCTTTAAAGCGACGCAGAGATTCCAATTCACCCTGGTAAATAACCACGTTATCACGAAGCACTCGAATAGGTTTACTGCGTTGAACAGATCCTTCAGTCACCATACATCCAGCAATCGCGCCAAATTTTGGCGAACGGAATACATCACGCACCTCTGCAATACCTACGATTTCTTCGCGAGTTTCTGGCGCTAACATGCCAGAAAGAGCTGACTTAACTTCATCCAACAGATTGTAGATAATGCTGTAGTAACGAATTTCAATATTTTCCTTCTCAGCCAATCCCTTAGCGGAACCGCCCGCTCGAACATTGAAGCCCAAAACAATAGCACCAGTGGTCAAGGCTAAGTTGATATCTGATTCGGTAATACCACCGACACCAGACGCAACAATATCCACAGCAACTTCATCGGTTGCAAAATCATGTAGCGCACTATTAATTGCCTCTAGTGAGCCTCTTACATCTGTTTTAACAATTAAATTAAGCTTGTTGACCTGCGCACTGCCCATATCAGAAAACATGTTTTCCATCTTGGCAGCTTGCTGACGAGACATTCTCTCATGACGAGATTTGGTAACTCTTAAATCAACTATTTCTTTAGCCTTTCGTTCATCGGCAACCACAAAAAACTCATCGCCGGCGTTAGGAACTTCATCTAACCCTAAAATCTCAACCGGAATAGAAGGTCCAGCCTCAATAATCGGCTTTTGCATCTCGTTGGTCATAGCTCGAATCTTACCGACACTTTCGCCGGCCAGCATAAAGTCACCTTTACGCAGAGTACCTTGCTGTACAAGAGCCGTAGCAACCACACCACGACCTTTATCAACCCTTGCTTCGACAATCACACCGCGAGCAGGCACATCAACAGGGGCCTTCAATTCAAGTAGTTCGGCTTGCAACAGCACTGCTTCGAGCAATTCCTCAATACCGTCACCGGTCTCGGCAGATACTTTCATAAACTGAGTATCACCGCCCCATTCTTCAGGGATAACATCTTTTGCGCCCAACTCACTGGTCACTCTCTCTGGATCTGCACCTTCTTTGTCCATCTTATTGATGGCAACAACCAAAGGTACACCAGCTGCTTTAGCATGTTGAATTGCTTCTTCTGTCTGAGGCATTACGCCGTCATCGGCAGCAACCACTAAGATAACCACGTCAGTGGCCTGGGCTCCACGTGCACGCATAGCTGTAAAGGCTGCGTGACCTGGTGTATCTAAGAAGGTCACCATGCCCTTGGGTGTATTAACATGATATGCACCAATGTGCTGTGTAATACCACCCGCTTCTCCCGAAGCAACATGAGTTTTCTTTATTCGGTCAAGTAATGAGGTCTTGCCGTGATCGACATGGCCCATTACCGTAACAATTGGTGCGCGAGCCTCTCCGTCATTGACACTTTCAATGTCTTCAAACTGCCTGGCTAACTGGTCTTCAACGGTATTCTCAACGGCAGCTATTGGCTGATGACCCAACTCTTCAACCACCAAAAAGGCAGTCTCTTGATCAATTACTTCGTTAACATTAGCCATCACGCCTAACTTCATCAGCCCTCTTACAACGACACCTGCCTTGAGTGCCATCTTGGCGGCTAGTTCACCCACAGTTAACTCTTCAGGAATCGCAACTTCAAACGTCTTCTTTTCTACGGGTCGTTTAAAGGTGTGCTTGTTATCCATTTTAAGCGCTGCGCGAGAAGCTTTAAGTCGGCCTTTACCGAACCTATCATCGCCATCATCGAGCTGTAATCTAGGTTTCTTCTTACCCGACTTACCAAGCGGTTTCTTAGCCTTTCTAGCTAACTTGTCTTCGTCATCATTTGGCTTATCGTGTCTACGCGCTTTATCTTGTACCGGCTCGGTAGCCACTACAGGAACATGCTTGGTAGTCTTACCAGCCTTCTTAGCTTCCTCACTGGCAATCACAGAAGCCGCTTCAGCCGCTTTTCGCGCGTCTTCGGCAAGTTTGTCGTTGACCTTCTGCTCTGCTGCTTTAAGCACATCTTCTGCGGCTTTACGCCGATTCAAAATGCCAGCGATTCGCTGCTCTTCCACATTGTCAGTGCCCGAGCTTCTTCTAGCAGGGACGACCGCTTCAGGAGCAACATCTTCAGAAGTTACCGCTTCAGCCGCAGCCGCTTCAGCCGCAGCTTGCGCTTCTAATTCGGCCAGCTGTTGGACCGCTAGTTCGGCTTCTTCACGAGCTTTAACTTCACTCTCAAGGTCAACTTGCGCCTGCAATTCTTCGTCACTACGCTTTACGTAGGTACGTTTTTTACGCACTTCAATATTGACAGTTTTACGATTTCCGGACCGAAGCGTACTGACGGTCTTGCGCCTTAGCGTAATTTTCTTTGGTTCATCCGAATTTTCACCATGCAACCCTTTGAGATAACCAAGCAGGATTTGCTTCTCATCATCGGAGACCGTGGCCTCAGCCGACGCATGGGAAAGACCTGCTTCTTTCATTTGCATTAGCAAACGATCGACAGATGCTCCCACGGTTTTTGCTAATTCAGTTACTGTAACTTCAGCCATCGGTTATCCTCTATTACAACCCGATTAATTATTCGCTTTATTCTTCTGCGAACCAAGGTGCACGTGCAGTCATTATTAGTACTGCCGCCTTTTCTTCGTCCATACCCTCTACGTCCATTAGATCATCAACAGCCTGTTCGGCAAGATCTTCCATAGTAATGATATTTTTGGCGGTCAATTTATAAGCCAAGGACTTATCCATGCCTTCCATTGTCAGTAAGTCTTCAGCTGGCTCAACATTTGTAAGCTGCTCTTCACTGGCTAGGGCACGTGTCAACAAAGCATCTTTGGCGCGCGCGCGCAGCTCTTCAGCAATGTCTTCGTCAAAGCCTTCAATGGCACTCATCTCTTCTAGCGGCACATAAGCGACCTCTTCGAGACTAGTAAACCCTTCTTCAACCAACACAACCGCAACATCTTCGTCAACATCAAGCGCTTCCATCAAGCTCTCAACATAGTTAGATGATTCAGCTTCTTGTTTCTCTAGAGCGTCTTCAGTGGTCATCACATTGATGGTCCAGCCGGTTAGCTCAGAAGCAAGACGTACATTTTGCCCGCCTTTACCAATAGCTTGCGCCAGATTGTCAGCATTGACAGCGACATCCATTGAGTGGGAATCTTCATCAACAATCAAAGACTCAACTTCAGCAGGCGCCATTGCATTAATGACTAACTGAGCAGGATTATCATCCCAAAGGATAATATCGACACGCTCATCGTCCAAATCGTTTGAAACCGCCTGTACTCGTGCTCCACGCATACCAACACACGCACCAACAGGATCGACCCGAGCATCTTTGCTTTTTACAGCAATTTTAGCGCGCTGACCTGGATCTCGAGCGGCACCCTTAATTTCAATAATGCCTTCAGAAATCTCTGGGACTTCGATTTTAAATAACTGCACCAACATGTCAGGTGTTGCTCGCGAGACTAACAACTGCGGACCACGAGTTTCCTCGCGAATACCGAGTAAAATTACTCGAGTACGATCGTTGATACGGAAGATCTCTCTACCTACTAGTTCTTCTCGAGGTAGCATCCCTTCAGCATTGTCACCAAAGTCAACCACGATGTGATCTCGTGTAACCTTTTTGACCGTCCCGTTTAACAACTCGCCAACACGCTGTTTGAAGCGATTGACAATAATTTCGCGCTCAGCATCTTTTACTCGCTGAACAATAACTTGTTTTGCAGTTTGTGCGGCAATTCGGCCAAAGGCGATGTTCTCGACCGATTCTTCAAACGTATCTCCAACCTTTAAGGTTGGATCTTTCTCGATCGCCTCTTCGGTCGTGAACTGGGTACCCAGTTCAGCCATAACGTCATCAGCAACCACATCCCACCAACGGAAGGACTCGTAGTCCCCCGTCTCTCTGTCGATCACAACGCGAATGTTAGCGCCTTCTTCGTAGCGTTTTTTAGTCGCCGTTGCCAGCGCCTGCTCAATTGCTTCGAAAATTATACCTTGGCCCACACCCTTCTCGTTGGATACGGCCTCTGCAACCATTAAAATTTCTTTACTCATTGATTAAACTCCACATGCCTCAAAAGCGAGGAACCACGTTAGCCTTTTCTATACCTTCAACCGGAAACAGAAATTCATGATCTGCTGCCACCAAAATAATTTCGTCACCGTCAACACCTGTCAACCGGCCCTTAAAGTTACGGCGTCCCTCATAGGGAAAGCGCAACCTAAGTGAAATATCTTCTCCAACAAACTTCTCGTAATGCCCTAGCTCATAAAGCGGGCGATCCATCCCTGGCGAAGAAACTTCCAAAATATACTCGCCATTAATAACCCCTTCCACATCAAGAATGCTGCTGGCCTGACGACTTACTTTCTCACAATCTTCAATACCGATTAGATCATTATCTCTATCGATAAAAACTCGTAAGAGTTTAGTCTTGGCCCCTGACTGAAGGTCAATGCCCCACAACTCGCACCCCAAAGCCTCAACAATCGGCTGAAGTAATTGCCTGATCTTACTATCGGCTACAGCCATGGAATTCTCCTAACCAACAAAAAATGGGCCGTGGCCCATTTTTTAACTTCTAAAGAAAAGCCCCAATATGGGGCTCTTCGACTTGCGCCGAACCCGACGCGAATGACCTTCATAAAAGAAGCAACCCTTTCAAAGCGATAACTTTTTCTACTTCGTACTGCAATCATAGACAAAAATTACTGACTGCACATTACTTTTTTGGTGTCAATTTTATTAAATTGGTAGCGGGAGCTGGATTTGAACCAACGACCTTCGGGTTATGAGCCCGACGAGCTACCAGACTGCTCCATCCCGCACCGACACCATGGCCCCATAACAATCAGGCCAGCCTCTTTTTGAGGAGGTGCATTATAGGTACGCTCTGCGAGGAGGTCAACAACCCATTGCTAATGTCAGCGCTTTTTAACTAATTAAATTTTTTGTCTCGCTTTCCCAAACAAAACCCATGGATTACTGACGATGCTCCACAATTAATTCATACGCTGCTTGTATCTCTTGAGTTTTTTCAGTGGCAAGATTAACCATATCTTCTGGCATACCCTGACCGATTAATTTATCCGGATGATTTTGACTGATGAGCTTTCTATATGCCCTTTTAATTTGACTATCAGAGTCATCCGAACTAACGCCCAGAGCGCGGTAAGCATCTGCCAATTGATCTTTTGATGGTCGGCTGGCGCCGGGGCCTGAGTGAGAGCCTCTAAATTGTGACTGAGCCTTAATCATCTGAATGAATTGTTCAAACAGCGCAGCACTAAACCCTAGATGGCGTGCAATTTTAGCTAGCACATCCTGCTCTGATTGATCTAACTCACCATCTGCCATTGCCAGTGCTATCAAATAATTTAGTAATTGTCGTTTTAAATTATTGTACCTGCCACAGACACGCATAAATTCCTGCATAGTTTGATCGACAGAAAAATCTGCTGAAGCGCCGCGTTTAAATAAACTAATGGCTTCTTTTCGGGTAGCCGTATCCAGTCTCATCTTATCCATCAACTGTTCGGCTTGCGTTATTTCATCGCTGGAAACACGCCCGTCAGCCTTGGCTACGTGACCCAATAAGCTAAATACGGTTCGAAAAAACGAGTCTTGCGCCTGCTGCTGCTGTCCGCCTGTAAAAGGGCCAGACCGAGCACGATCAAATTGATGCCCCAAATAAATGCCTAATACAGCACCAAAAGCTCCACCTGCTATGATGAATCCAAAAATCGCACCGATAATTTTACCTAGCATTGCTCTCTCGCTGTTATAAATCTGTTCAGGCATTGTAAATCCTTTCGGCTCAAATGCATGTACTATTCAAAAGAAGAAGGTATTATTCAGAAGCACTAAATTAGCGTTAGGTTTAACGCAATGGGTAGGCTTTTACCAGAAATACGGTTTAGCTTTTTCCCACGACTAGCACAGGCGCACAAAAATACTATTAACCCACGAATGTTAAACCATGCGTAAGTTTTATAAAGACCCAGTATTTTTTCTTATGCTGCTAGCGCCGCTACCCGTGTGGCTATGGCTGTTCGCGAATAGAGGGATCAACGGGATCACTAGTATTTCGATCTTGCTAAACCTAGTCCTGCTTTATCCCATTGTGGAGGAACTTATTTTTAGAGGCGTCATACAACCTCTAATTGCAAAGCGCTTGGCAAAAAATTGGTCAATACTGTCGTTGGCAAACATCATGACAAGTAGTGTTTTTGTGCTGGCTCACTTTATTAACCACTCACCAGCCTGGGCTTTCGCAACCTTTATTCCCTCACTAGTCTTTGGTTATATTCAAGAACGCACCCAAAACATAGCCGCACCCATTATTTTGCATTGCACCTACAATGCCGGTTTCTTTTTATTGGTTGGTTAATAAAACCAAGTGAGGGCTCTAAACACTACTTAATTTGCTGGTACCGCTTGCGACCTTTTTCCGTAATGTGGGTCAAAGCAACGTTATAAAAGAGGGACACATAAACCTCTATTTTTTTGGCCTCATCACCCTCATAAAACAACTTGGCATCAGTGATCCAACCGTACAAAATCATATTGAGGTTTTGAATAAGTGACTCGTAATTATTATTAGCTTCGGGCTTTAAATAGCCCTCTTGGATCAGGTATTTTTTAGCGCGATTAAGAATTTTTATGCGTGTGGCAGAGTAGGACTTTTCTGATTCAGCAATAAACTCGAACTGATTCATCAGGCTATTGATGTTCAGATAAATAAATCGATAGTCCCAAATAATCTCAAAAATTTCGTTAACTAATTTAAGGTAAAACGTCTCCTCAAAAATACACTGCACAAGACGGTTAATAGCTGTATTTAGCTCTTGCTGCATCTGACTGTAGAGCGCCAAAACAATATCGTCTTTCTTTTTGTAGTGGTACGTCAAATTGCCATAACTAATCTTTAAAGCCTGACTGATTTCCAAAGAGGAAACCTGATCAACGCCTTTGTCATTGAACAATATGAGCGCCTGATTCCGTATTTTTTCGTTGGTCTTCATAAATGCCTAGTTTAAATTGCACACTTTTGTTAAATTAGTTAATATTACCTAATTAATCTAATCTATTTACCTAAATTATCTACTACCAAAGAGTATGCCTCCAATGCACATCAAACCGCAAGGCCCAAAAGGCTATCCTTTTATTGGAAACATCGCTAAGTTAGCCAGCGCTAATCGACTTGACTGGCTGCAATCTATTAGCGATACCTATGGAGACGTGGTCAGATTCAAGCTCCTAAAAAGAAATGTCTATCTTGTTAACCACCCTGATCTCGTCAGAGACATGCTCACACGCAATAGCAAAAACTACACAAAGAAAACCATCGGCTTCAAGATGGTAAAGGTCGTTTTGGGCGAGAGCACCTTTACCGCAATGGGTGATGAGTGGCGCCGAAAAAGACTTGCCGTACAACCGTATTTTCATCGTAAAAAGATCGCTAACTTAGCTACCATAATGACCGACTGCATTGAAGAAATGCTTACAGAATGGGAGACCATCTGTGATCACGGCAAAACACTTGAAACCACTGATGCCATGATGCAAGTAACACTCAAAGTGGTAGTTAAAGCCCTCTTTAGTACCGCTCTGTCTGACGAAGACATTCAAACTGTTGCCGATATTTTTAACCCTCTGTTAGCAGCAACCAATCAACGTGTTGTACTTCCATTTCCACTGTTGTACAAATTACCCAGCAACCGTAATAAACAGTACCCTCAATACATTGCCCAACTAGACGACATTATTTATCGTATTATTCGTCAGCGAAAAGTGACTGATGAAAAACCCATGGACCTGCTACAAATGTTAATGGATGCCACAGACGAGGAAACTGGGTTGCCATTAAGCGATGAAGATCTCAGAAATGAAGCCATGACCATGTTTATCGCCGGCCATGAAACTACCGCCAATGCCATGTCTTGGTTATGGAGTATCCTAGCGCAGCAACCTGATGTTCGGGCCAAGGTAGAACAAGAAGTTGACCAAGTGCTAGGTACGCGTACCCCAGTTGCCGATGACTTTAGCAATCTGCCCTACTGTCAAAAAGTGTTTAAAGAAACCATGCGCTTATATCCTCCTGTGCCTCTTTTGCCGCGGCATGTTGAGAACGATGATGTCTTAGGAAAATATGCTCTAAAGGGTGGCTCCGATGTGCTGTTTAGTGCCTATCTACTGCACAGACACCCAGACTTCTGGGAAAATCCGGAGACCTTTAACCCCCACCGATTTGATGCCGATGCGGAGAAACAACGACACCCCTACGCCTACATACCCTTCGGCGGAGGTCCAAGACTGTGCCTAGGCAACAACTTTGCCATGATGGAAGCGGTATTTATCTTAGCCATGACAACTCAGCGGTTTAAGCTAAACCTAACCCCTAACGCAAATATTAAGCCACTGATTAGCCTGACCACCAGACCCAAATATGGCGTACCGATGATCTTGGAAAGACGCTAAAAAATGCTAACTATGGCGCGATAACGCCTAACAGCCCTTAGCCATCACGTTAGTTAATTTCTGGCCATCCGCTTGCAATTGACAAGATCTGACTGTGCCCTAAACTGAAGTTATGTTTTATCCTATAGATTGATGTAAGAGATAAGTCAAAATACTGAACACCATAACAAGGATGTTGGAGATGGCACCTGAGTTATGTGGCACATGGGATCACAAAATGGCCATATGTTTAGCTCATAGCCACAGAAATCCAATATACAAATACTAGGACTTAAAAATGAACACTTTATATCGAATTATTTTATTTAGTGGTCTAGCGCCTTTAACCATTGGCTTACTAATTTTCTTTTCTTGGCTTGTGACTAGATCTTCTTGGTTAATGGCAGCCGGAATAATTAATTTATTGGCAGGACTATGTTTATTTATTGTTGGATTGGTTTGTTTTGGAGTGTACTTACATAAAGTTAAATCGGTGCCACTTCATGTCCCGCTGTGGTACCGAATACTTCCTATTTTGATATTGCTCACAAATTTTCCTGTTGCGGCCACGATTATGTACGTTGTGAATGATATTGAGACTACGAGTGTCATTACAATAGTAAATAATTCAGAATATCCGGTTACGGAATTCTATTTACAAGAACGAGATAAAAAACATGAAGTAGGGTCTGTACTGCCTGGTGAAGTAAAAAAAGAAATTTTTCATTTTAGACAAGAAGGTACGGTGATGTATTTTTTCAGATTAAAAGAGACTGATTACAGTGATATTATGTTTGGATATGTATCGAGTGGCATGGCAGGGACAGGAACTTTAACTATTTCTAGGAATAGGGAGATCACCGTTGAACAAAAACGCTAAAAAATCACAACCCCGACATAGCCAAATTAGTTCACATAAAAAACCGAAATATGACCAAACGGCCAACTGATGGCACCATGCACAGGCCTGCGATTCTCAAATTTAGTGGTGCGGATGGGGGGACTTGAACCCCCACGACCTAAGTCACCAGCCCCTCAAGCTGACGCGTCTACCAATTCCGCCACATCCGCGCAAAACTAAATTTAAGCTAACGTTGTTCAAATCTTTCATCACTAACGCTGAGGTTTATGCCTTCAAACGGTTAGTAGTTACCAACCCCGTAGAACAACAAGCCGGTGAGGTACCGGCATTGAAACGGGGTTACCGCAGATACAGCTACTGAGGAATTTCTGACTCATCTGATGCTTTAAAGTCATCGGATGAAAGACCAGGAAGCTCTGTCTCCATAGCCGGCTCGACTGGAATAGCGTCTAAGCCAAGCACACCAAAGTCGTCTATGACGGTCTTGTTCTTAGCGGTAATAGCCAAGCTGACACTGGTGACAAAAAATACGGTTGCCAAGATAGCGGTCATTTTGCTGAAGAAGTTCCAGCCACCACCACTGCCGAAGACTGTTTGAGATGCCCCTGCTCCGAAGGATGCGCCTGCTTCAGCGCCCTTTCCTTGTTGAAGCAAGATAAGGACAATAAGAGACAATGCCACTAAAAAGTGAAAGATTAATATAAATTTTTCCATGATTTTACGTTTACCCTTGTACCATTAACTGTGCAATTTTAGAAAATTCTGTTGCCTCAAGTGAGGCGCCTCCAACTAAGCCACCGTCTATATCTGGCTGTGCAAATATAGCGCCGGCATTACTCGATTTAACACTACCACCATAGATGATTCTGGTGTTTGCGCCCTGACTACCCAGTTGAGAGCGAATCTCTGCATGGACGGCCTGAGCCTGTTCTGGGCTAGCCACTTCACCGTTACCAATGGCCCAAACTGGCTCATAAGCAATGACTCCTTTACAGAGGCTTTTAATACCTACTAGGTCTATCACGGCGATAATTTGCTCGGTGACAACCTTTACTGTTTGTCCCTGCTGACGTTGCTGCAGTGACTCACCAACACAAAGAATAGGCGTTAAGCCTTGTTGCTGTGCGGCATTAAATTTTTCAGCGACTACCTGATTGCTCTCGGCAAACAGTGTTCGTCGCTCTGAGTGGCCTACTAATACATAGTGACAACCCATGTCATTTAGCATGTCTCCAGATATTTCACCGGTATAAGCCCCAGAGGACCATTGAGACATGTTCTGTGCACCAACACCGACACTGCTACCCACAAATGCCGCAACTACCCTTTCTAAGTGCACTGCAGGCGGAAAAACAACCACTTCAACACCGTTGAAGGTGTTGTCATGCAAGGCTAACTGCTTGGCTAAATCAGCCGCACTGTTGGCGCTACCATGCATTTTCCAGTTTCCCGCAATTAGCGGTTTAGTCATCTCATTTAATCCTTTCTGAGGTGCCTTGAAAAGGGGCGCAAAGCCTACCCGACAAACGCTTTTTTTACAACTGGGAAAAGCGCTTTTCCGTTACTAATATTGCTAACCTACCTGCTGCTCTACAACCTTAGCAATGGCTTGAACTTGCTGCTCTACTAAGGCTTGGTCATCGCCTTCTGCCATGACTCTAATCAGCGGCTCTGTACCGGATGGTCTCAATAGCACTCTGCCGCGGCCCGCTAGTTTCTTTTCTGCGTCTGCCACCGCTGAATTGATTGCACCGTTGTTACTAATATCAACCTTCTTAGCAAGGCGCACGTTAATCATAATTTGTGGGAATTTTTGCATACCGGTTTTTAATTCTGCCAAGGTTTTTCCGCTGTCGGAAATGGCTCGAATAACTTGCAGTGCAGCGACGATACCATCGCCGGTGGTGTTTAAATCACTACAGAGTACATGTCCAGAGCCCTCACCACCTAAGCTCCAGCCATTTTCTTTGAGCGCTTCAACCACATATCGATCGCCCACCTTGGTGCGCAGAAAGGGAATGCCTAAGTCTTTGAGGGCTAACTCCATCCCCAAGTTACTCATGAGAGTACCGGCAACGCCGTTGCAACCCATAGCTGACTGGTGACGATGTTGAGCGATAATGTAAATTAGCTCATCGCCATCTACAACCTCACCATTGGCGTCAGAGAATAATACTCGGTCGCCATCACCATCTAGGGCAATACCAAAATCGGCTTTTTCTTCAACCACTTTGGCGCAAACCCCTTCCATGTAGGTAGACCCGCACTGATCGTTGATATTAAAACCATTGGGTTCGTTAGCCATGGTAATAACTTTGGCACCCAACTCTTTAAACACTTTAGGTGCCGCGTTATAGGTAGCACCATTGGCACAGTCCAGTACAATTTTGAAACCCGTTAAATTAAACTGCGAAGGTAGTGACCCTTTACAAAATTCAACATAACGGCCTGTGGCATCGCTAATACGCCGTGCTTTTCCAAGATTGAACGAATCATTGGTGGTCAGTGGCTCATCAATCAGACGCTCTATTTCAAGCTCAACCTCATCAGGTAGTTTGTAGCCGTCAGCGGAGAAAAACTTGATGCCATTGTCAGCCACCGGATTGTGAGAGGCACTGATAACAATGCCTGCCGAGGCCCGAAATGCGCGGGTTAAGTAGGCAATAGCTGGCGTCGGCATGGGACCAAGCATGTCGACATTAACACCAGCAGCAATCAGCCCTGATTCCAATGCGGATTCAAACATGTAGCCTGATACACGGGTATCTTTGCCGATGAGCACGCGCTTTTTAACTTTGGTATCTCGGGTTAAGACCTTACCGGCTGCATAACCCAGTTTGAGCATAAAATCAGCGGTGATTGGGTGTTGCCCCACCGTGCCACGAATACCGTCGGTTCCAAAATATTTTCTGCTCATTGCTTAATCTTCATCCTTAATAGTTTTTTGCCATACATCAATGGCTTGTCTCGTCTCAAGCACGTCATGCACTCTCAGAATTGCGGCGCCTCGCTGGGCAGCCAATAACGCCAAAGCCACACTTCCCATTAAACGCTCGTCCGTATTTTCTAGTCCCAGCATTTGACCAATCATTGTTTTTCGAGATACACCCACCAATACCGGATAGCCCGTGGCAACGAATTGGTCAATCGCGCCAAACAGAGTGAGATTATGGGCTAAGGTCTTACCAAATCCAAACCCTGGATCAACAATAATTTTTTGGCTGTCAATACCAGCCTTCATACAGCTGGCTTTTCGGTCGGTCAGAAAGGCTAAAACCTCGGCTACAACATCAGTATAAGTGGGCTCGAGTTGCATGGTTTTAGGTTGGTTTTGCATGTGCATTAGGCACACTGGCAGTTTTGACTGTGCCGCTGCAGCGAGCGCACCCTCGCGACTGAGGGCTCGTACATCATTGATAAGACTGGCGCCTTTTTTTGATGATTCAGTAATCACTTCTGCGGTACTGGTATCAACCGAGACTAGTGCATCAAACCGCTCAACGACAGCTTCTAATACTGGTATTACACGGTCTAGCTCTTGCTGGGTACTCACAACAGCAGCTCCAGGTCGTGTCGACTCACCACCGATATCAATAATATTAGCGCCATCGGCGAGCATTTTTTCAATTACCTTGAGGGTTTTACTCAGATCGAGCTGCGCGTTGTCATAAAGCTCGCCGCCATCTGAAAACGAATCTGGCGTGACGTTGACAATGCCCATGATCGAGGGCCGCGACAGATCGAGGTGCTTAGTGCCACACTGCAATATTGAGCTTGCCATTTTTCACTACCTTCAAAATACAAAAAAACCCTGAGACCAAATGGTAACCCAGGGTTTTTAAAATACCAAAACAGTTAAGCATCTTCGACTGGACCACCAATGGGTCGATCCTCAGTAGCATCGCTTTTCGCACTGCTAGCATCGTCTCCGCCCGAATTACTATCCGAGTCATTTTTCTGCCAATTGCGTGGCTGCCTCACTTGACGATGATTCATCAGATCATCCACTTGATCAGCGTCAATGGTTTCATACTCCATGAGTGCATCCTTCATTGATTCAAGGATGTCTCTGTTATCCTCTAACAATGTTGTCGCCCTTGCATAAGCATCATTAAGAATAGTCTTTACCTCTTGATCAATTTCTCTGGAGGTATCTTCTGAGTAGTGAGTGTTACCGCCACCGGGTGCCTGGGAATCATCTTCGCCGTACAAAATAGGGCCCATTTTTCGGTTCAAGCCCCATTTGGTCACCATGTTGCGTGCCATCTGAGTCGCTCGCTCAATGTCATTAGAAGCGCCTGTGGTAACTCCATCAAAACCACCCACTAACTCTTCGGCAATACGCCCGCCAAACAAACTGCACAACTGACTAAACAGCTGGGTACGGTTCATGCTGTAGCGGTCTTCCTCTGGAAGATACTGAGTGACACCAAGCGCACGTCCACGGGGAATAATGGTGACTTTGTGAACTGGATCATGCTCAGGCACTAAACGGCCAATAATAGCGTGTCCCGCCTCATGGTAAGCAGTGTTTGTTTTCTCTTTTTCTGACATCACCATTGACCGCCGCTCTGCGCCCATCATGATTTTATCTCGCGCTTTCTCAAATTCTTCCATACTTACGACACGACGATTACCACGTGCAGAGAAAAGTGCAGCCTCATTGATCAAGTTGGCTAAATCAGCACCGGAGAAGCCTGGTGTGCCGCGAGCCAAAATTGACAAGTCAACCGTGTCTTCAAGGGGTACTTTGCGTGAATGAACCTTTAGGATTTGTTCGCGACCACGAATATCGGGCAAGCTGACGTAGACTTGGCGATCAAACCGGCCAGGACGCAACAAGGCTTTGTCTAGTACGTCGGGCCGGTTAGTGGCGGCTATAACAATAACGCCTTCGTTGCCTTCAAAACCGTCCATTTCAACCAACAGCTGATTTAAAGTTTGCTCGCGCTCATCATTACCACCTCCATGACCGCCACCACGATGACGGCCGACCGCGTCGATCTCATCAATAAAGATAATGCAGGGTGATTGCTTCTTGGCTTGCTCGAACATATCTCGAACCCGAGATGCACCAACACCGACAAACATTTCAACGAAATCTGAACCAGAGATTGAAAAGAATGGAACCTTGGCTTCACCAGAAATCGCTTTGGCAAGCAGAGTTTTACCGGTTCCAGGGGGGCCCACCATTAATACGCCTTTCGGAATTCGACCACCCAAGCGTTGAAATTTCGTTGGATCACTCAAAAACTCGACAAGCTCAGCCACATCTTCTTTTGCCTCGTCAACACCAGCAACATCAGCAAACGTGGTATTAATTTGATCGCCGGTCAGCAACTTAGCTTTGCTTTTTCCAAAGCTCATGGGGCCACCTTTACCACCGCCACCGCCCTGCATTTGGCGCATAAAGAACACAAAGATAGCGAGAATCAATAAAATGGGGAACGCTGCAACTAACAACTGCGTAAACAGACTAGGCTCTTCACGCTCTTTACCAATAACGTTGACGTTATGGTTGACCAAGTCATCCATAAGCTTGGGGTCTTGAATATTCGGACGCACAGACCTAAATTTCGTACCGTCGTTACGCTCACCCTGAATAATCAAGTCGGCAATAACGACCTCGCTGACTCGGTCGTTGCGTACCTCACTTAAAAAGACGGAGTAATCAATATTATTGTCTTCAGGCTCAGGGGCAAAGCTGTTAAACACAGACATTAGAATGGCCGCTAACACCAACCATACCACTATATTTTTTGCCAAATCGTTCAATTTCCGTTCCTCTCTAGTTGGCTTTAAGGCCTTTGGCCATCAGGTACACTTCCCGAGACCGCGATCTTGAAGCGTCTGGCTTAATAATAGACACTTCCCTAAACAATTTCCTAACATCTAGTACAAATACGTCAAATCCTTGCCCTTGAAATAGCTTAGCAATAAAAACACCATTGCTGGACAACACCTTTCCTGCTAACTCAAGCGCTAATTCTGCCAAATATACCATCGCTGGTTGATCAACGGCTTTGTTACCACTTAAGTTGGGGGCCATATCAGAAATTACAAGGTCGACAGGCCGTTTTTCAATCAACGTCATAAGTTCTTCAAAAACATTTTCTTCAGTAAAGTCGCCCTGAATAAAATCAACGCCTGCGATACTATCCATAGGCAGTATATCAAGCGCATGAACTCTTCCTTCATGCCCAACCAGTCGTGCAGACACTTGCGACCAGCCTCCCGGCGTAGACCCTAGATCTACGACTGTCATGCCCGATCGGATTAAGCGATCTTTTTCGACAATCTCGAGCAGCTTATAACTAGCACGGGATCGGTAGCCATCCACCTGTGCTTTTTTAACATAAGGGTCGTTGACATGTTTTTTTATCCAACTACGATCTTTAGATTTCGCCATGGGTTAGTTTTCGCTAGAATGTCGTCTTACTAATTGAGTGTCTCATTATGACAAGTTCTGCAGCAGATAAAAAACATTTACGTCGTTTAGGGCACAATCTTAAGCCAATCGTGACAATCGCCAACAAAGGTCTCACCGACTCGGTCAATGCCGAAATCGAACGAGCCCTAACCGATCATGAGTTAATTAAAATAAAAGTGTCTGTGGGCGATAGAGCCGCTAAAAAATTGATTAGCGACGAAATTTGTCAAACTCATAAAGCGGTGTTAACTCAGTCTATTGGACATATTTTGTTGATTTTTAGAGCATCATTGAAGCCAAATCCAAAACTGTCAAATCTATTACGTAAGTAAAGCACCACCAAAAGGTTCCTTCCCAAGGTTGGGGTTATGGCATAATTAGGGAACGATACAGGGTACTTAAGTGAAAGAGTCCAAAAGAACATTATTTATTGATTTCTTAATCAAGCCGGTGGCGGTGGGTCTATTTGTTGCTGCTGTATTAATTTTAGTGGTTCCTGAATTCAGGCCAAGCAAGGCGGCTCAACCTACTGATTCAATGGCATTACGACAATCAAATCTTGGATCTGACTGGTCCGGCACTATTTCCTACGCTGCGGCAGTATCCTTAGCCGCGCCAGCAGTAGTCAATATTTATACCTTAAAAGAAAAGCGTTCGGCTAATGATAATGTTCCCAGAACCTCTTTAGGATCAGGTGTCATCATGCAATCGGACGGCGTAATTTTAACTAATCACCATGTGATTGATGGTGCCGTTAGAATTCTTGTGCTGTTATATGATGGCCGAGAAGCGCCTGCGACGGTTATCGGCAGTGATCCTGAAATTGACTTAGCCGTGCTGAAAATCAATTTAAATGGGTTAACGCCTATCTCTCTAGGAGATCCTGCCAACGCTCGAATCGGTGATGTTGTTTTAGCGATTGGTAACCCATCAGGAATAGGCCAATCGGTCACCCAAGGTATCATTAGTGCCAAAGGTAGAAGTATCCAGCAAGAAAATATTTTTGAAAACTTTATTCAGACTGACGCGAGTATAAATGAGGGTAGCTCAGGTGGTGCGCTGATTGATGCTTACGGTAATTTACTGGGCATTAACACAGCAACTCTCAATGTTGCTGGCGCGTCTGGAATTAGCTTTGCTATCCCCGCAGATGCCGCAGAGAAAGTATTGCAAGATATTCTCCAATATGGCCGAGTTGTTCGAGGCTGGCTTGGAATGTCCGCCAACCCAGGATTTTTACCTAAAAGTATCGCAGACCAACTTGGCGTATCTCAAGTTTTTGGCGTTACAGATCTCACTAAAGGCGGACCCGCGGAAAAAGCGGGTATAAAGCGAGGTGATATTATTTTTAAAATTGACAGCTCATTTGTGACCGATCCCGCCGCTAGTGTGAGTCAGATTATCAATGTCTCGCCCGGGCAACCGATTGAATTAAGTATCCTTAGACAAGATCAAGTGAGGCAAATTAGTATCGTTGCAGGTGATCGCGGCGAAGCTATCGCCAAAGGTCTACTTTAGCAAGCCTACTAGCGCAGTTATCAACTGGCGGTTTTGCATCTCAGTGCCGACAGTAATGCGCAAGAACTGTTCAATTCTTGGCTGCTTAAAGTGCCTTACAATAATACCCAAATCACGCAGTTGTTCGCTAACATTTTCAGCAGATTCTTGGTTATGCTCAACAAATAGGAAGTTAGCGGCGGAAGGTAAAATATTGAACCCGAGATTTTCTAGCTGTTCAGCAAGCCATCCACGACTCTCTATCACTTGATTACGAGTTTTATCGAAGTGCGCTTTGTCTTCAAAAGCTGCAATACCCGCTGCTATTTGTAAGTGGCCCAGAGGATAAGAATTAAAACTGTTTTTAACCCGCTCAAGGCCCTCTATGAGCTCTGCAGATCCAAGTGCGTAACCAATGCGCATACCGGCCAAACTTCTTGCTTTGGACATAGTTTGAACAACCAGTAAATTGGTATATTGATTAATCAAAATAGCCGCAGACTGGCCGCCAAAATCAATATAAGCCTCATCCACGACCACCACCGAGTCCTCGTTTTTCTGTAGCAGTTGCTCTATGGCTTTTAAGGGTAATAGGCGTCCTGTAGGTGCATTAGGATTAGGAAAGATAATACCGCCATTTGGACGTTTATAGCCCTCTAAATCCAGTGACAGGTCATCAGTCAAAGGGATTTTTTCATAGCTAATTCCATAAAGCTTACAAAACACCGGATAGAAACTGTAGCTAATATCTGGAAATAGTAGCGGCTCTGATTGCTTTAATAGCCCATTAAAAACATGCGCAAGAACTTCATCAGAACCATTGCCCAGAAATACTTGATCGGCATTCAAAGCATAGTAGTCGGCAACTGCTTCCTTCAGTTGGTCGGCGCCAGGAGGTGGATACAAACGTAAATCTTGATTCAAGAGCGACTTCATGGCGGTTAACGCCAATGGCGACGGCCCATAGGGATTTTCATTGGTATTTAATTTAGTAATATTAGTCATACTCGGCTGCTCACCCGGTATATAGGGTTCCAGCTGGGTCACTAAATCACTCCAGTATTTGCTCATTGAATTGCCTTTTAGTGCGACTAACTTTAATCCTTAATCCGATACTCTGCTGCCCGTGCATGAGCTGTCAGTGATTCTGCACGGCCCAACACTGACGCAACTTTACCCAAGTCAGAAGCACTTTGCTCTGAACAGTAGACAATAGAGCTTCTTTTCTGAAAATCATAAACCCCTAAAGGCGACGAAAATCTAGACGTTGCTGATGTCGGCAGCACATGGTTGGGGCCTGCACAATAGTCACCTAAGGCCTCCGATGTATGACGTCCCATGAAAATAGAACCCGCATTACGGATGAGGGGTAGCCACGCTTCTGGGTCCTCAACGGACAATTCCAAATGCTCAGGCGCGATACGATTAGATATTTCTGCTGCCTGCTCGGCATTGGCAACCTGAATGAGTGCCCCACGCCCAGCTAGGGACTTAGCGATAATTTCTTTTCTCTCCATTTCTGGAAGCAATCGAGTCATGCTTGCGTGCACTGCGTCTAAGAATTCAGCATCCCAGCTGAGTAAAATAGACTGCGCTTCTTCATCATGTTCCGCCTGTGAAAAAAGATCCATAGCCACCCAATCTGGATTAGTCTTACCGTCGCAGATAACTAAAATTTCGCTGGGCCCGGCTACCATATCCAGCCCCACAGAGCCGAATACAAACCGTTTCGCGGTAGCGACATAAATATTGCCGGGACCAACGATTTTGTCTACCTTGGGTACGCTTTCGGTACCATAGGCTAGGGCCGCTATTGCTTGACCTCCGCCAACAGTGATTACTTTATTCACCCCCGCAATAGCCGCCGCCGCAAGCACAACAGGACTAAGGTCGCCATCAGGCGCGGGGACTACCATAATTATTTCATCAACACCGGCAACACGCGCAGGTATGGCATTCATCAAAACGGACGAGGGATAGCTTGCCTTTCCACCTGGCACATAAATACCCACGCGCTCTATAGGTGTTATTTGCTGACCCAATAAAGTGCCATTTGACTCGCGATATTGCCAGGATTGTTGTATCTGATGACGATGATAATCTTCGATACGCTGTGCAGCTTCTAGCAGCGCATCGCGAGTCTTTTTATCAATAGAGTCTAGCGCTTTTGACATCTCATCCGGCGCGATGCACAGCTCGTCAACATTGGCGCATGCGCGACGATCAAAGCGATTTGTATACTCCAGTAGTGCTGCATCACCCTCACTGCGAACTTTGGCAATAACTTCTCGAACAACCGATTCTACTGTCGTGTTAGACACCGAATCCCAGGCGATTAAGGAATCTAATACATCCGAAAAATTGAACTCACTGGCGTTTAACCTTGCGATCTCACATTGTTGAGAATCGGTGAGGCTAGTCATTTGCACACGACTGAACGTAAAGAGTCGACAGTCGATTGAAGCTCATTAAATTTTGTCTTCATAGCGGCTTTATTAACGATTAGTCGAGCACTGATATCGGCTATTTCATCGCGTGCTTCCAGTCCATTAGCCTTCAGAGTGTTTCCTGTGTCGACAATATCAACAATCTCATGAGCCAAATCTAGGATAGGAGCAAGCTCCATAGCACCAAATAATTTAATTAAATCTGCCTGCCTGCCCTGTTCCGCATAAAACTGGCGCGCAACATTGATATATTTAGTCGCCACGCGAAGTCGCCCTTGCGGCAGTGACACGCCTAGGGGTCCTGCGGTCATGAGCTTACATCTAGCAATACCTAAATCTAAAGGCTCATAGTAACCGTCGCCCTGATGTTCAAGTAATACGTCCTTACCCGCAACCCCAATGTCCGCAGCCCCAAATTGGACATAAGTAGGCACATCCGAGCCACGTAAAATTATCAGCCTCAATCCTGAGTGATTTGTTGGGAACACAAGCTTTCGGCTGGAAAAAATATCTTCCATAGGCACAATCCCTGCGTCCGCTAGCAGAGGCAGAGTCTCCTTCAAAATACGCCCTTTTGTAAGCGCTAAGGTAATCTGTGTCATGACTTTCTATTTAACTCACTTTTTAAAGTTACGTATTACTTACTCATTTTACTAATTAGGTACACGCTTTATCTTTGCACCTAATTGACTCAGCTTTTCTTCAATACGCTCATATCCGCGGTCAATATGATAAATTCGATCGACAATAGTCTCTCCCTCAGCAACCATTGCTGCAATCACCAACGCAGCGGATGCTCTAAGATCTGAAGCCATCACCTGGGCACCTGTTAATTTTTCGACGCCTGTAATAATTGCAGAGTTACCCTCGATAACAATTTTAGCACCCATCCGATTTAGCTCCTGAACTTGCATCAACCGATTTTCAAAAATTGTTTCAGTAATCACTCCTGAGCCATCAGCTATTGCATTAACCGCAGTCAGTTGCGCTTGCATATCCGTGGGGAATCCAGGGTAAGGTGCAGTCTTTAAGCTAACGGCTTTCGGTCGCCGGCCCTGCATATCTAACTCAATCCAATCATCCCCTACCGTTATGATGGCACCTGTCTCTTCCAATTTTAACAGAACCGATTCTAACGTAGATGGATCTGTTTGCTTAACTTTGACTTTTCCTCCAGTGGCTGCGGCTGCGGCAAGGTACGTGCCTGTCTCAATACGGTCTGGCATCACTCTAAATGATCCCCCACCGAGCTTATCCACACCCTCAATGACCAAAGTATTTGTGCCTGCACCCTGAATATTAGCGCCCCAGGTATTTAAGCAGTTCGCTAAATCGACAATTTCAGGTTCTCGCGCTGCATTCTCTATTGTAGTAATACCCTCTGCCAATGTGGCGGCCATCATTAGATTTTCAGTAGCCCCAACAGATACCAATTCCATCAAGATCCGCGCACCCTTTAACCGTCCGTCACACGTGGCCTTGATGTAGCCTTTATCGACATCTATCGTTGCCCCCATAGCTTCAAGGCCCCGCAAATGAAGGTCAACTGGACGACTGCCAATCGCACAGCCGCCAGGAAAAGATACATTGGCTTCTCCATAGCGCGCCAGCAATGGTCCGAGAACCAAAATGGAGGCTCTCATTGTCTTTACCAAATCATAAGGTGCTGTTGTACTATTGAGTGTCGAATTATCGACCTCTACAGACATTTTTTCGTTGACGCTAAGACTTACCCCTAAAGTCCCCAACAACTCAATGGTTGTCGTGACATCCTGCAAATGAGGTAAATTAGAGATCGTTACTAGACCATCACATAATAGTGATCCAGACAATATAGGGAGCGCCGCATTTTTAGACCCAGAGATCAAAACTTCACCTCTAAGCGGACCCACTCCTTGAATAATCAGTTTATCCATCGGATACCTTTCAATTAAAAAAAACGGTTTGGAACTTAAATACTTTAGAAATCACTAGCGCTGGGAGCCAAAAGCTATTGGACACGCTGCTCCCACTCCTGCTGCGTAAACAACTTCATTGTTACCGCATGTATAACGCCTGATGAGATTTGCTCATTTAAGGCGGTATAAACAAGTTGCTGACGTTGCACTGCTCTTTTCCCCTCAAAAAGGTCACCAACCGCCACAACATTAAAATGGTTACCTTGATTCTCCACCTGAATATGACAGTCAGGTAGAGTATGCTCTAAATGGGATTTAACATCTTCAGAATTCATTTTTTCTCACTTAAGGTGCTTTATAGCACTTTTTATTTAGACCCAGACATCCAGCTGTCAATAACTTGATCAATATCACCCGATGACTTTCGCGCAGCATTCAAGAACTGGCTAGCAAAGGTTTTACTTAGATCTATACCATTTAGGGTAACATTAACAATATTCCACTCTCCCGTGGATTTTTTCTGATACATCAAATAATTCAGAGGATACACCGCAGCATCACTGCGAATTTCTTGTTTGGCCAGCACTCTTCTTTGTTTAGCCGGTAAAGTTTGCTTATTAATTAACACAATTTTTTCGTTACCATAGCTCATCAATCCACGGCCATAGGTTTCTACCAATCCTTTTCGAAACACAGCTTCAAATCGCTCTCTCTGATCCTTCGCTGACGATTTAGCATATTTACCCATTACTTTTTTCGCCACAAAATCAAAATCAACAAAACCCGTCATCAGATTATTAAGCGCATCAAAGTAGGCGCTTTCATTGTTTGGGAAGTTGCTTTTGTGCTCGGCAATAATCACCAGTAATTCAGAGGTCATCTCCTCAATATTGGCGAATGGGTCTTGTTTATTTTCCACCGCTCCAACGGCCACTTGCAAAGATGCCAACGATGACAGCCCAAAAACGAACAAAAAAAGTGCCAAAAAACTATTTAATCTAATCATAATTTTTTCTCTAGGTTAGTCCTTTAACTCAAACTCACTGTCTATTGTGTAGTTTAAAAATTTTCTGCTGATACACTGCAGACATTTCAAGTCGCGCACTATACCATTCTCGGGTAATCGAATAAATACAATCCACATGATCTTTGGAGATCTCATGCCGGCACTTTCCATCCCTATCCTCGCTTTAATTGCTGGCCTATGTGGCTTAATATGGGGTGCAGATAAATTTGTTAACGGTAGTGTCGGCATTGCACGCAGTCTGGGCGTTTCCTCGCTAGTCATTGGTTTAACGGTCGTTTCAATCGGCACTTCGGCACCTGAAATTATTGTTTCAATAAATGCTGCATTGAAAAATTCAGGTGGGCTTGCCGTAGGTAATGCTATCGGATCAAATCTTGCCAATATAGGTTTGGTACTTGGCATTACTGCATTAGTTGCACCAATCCCTGTTCAAAAACATTTATTGTACGAAGAGAGCCCCGTTCTTTTACTGATTACGGCATTGGCTGGATTATGTCTCTATGACGGCCAACTAAATCGTATCGAAAGTCTCGCCCTCGGCATAATGGTCATTCCGTTATTAATAATGGTGGTGAAATACAAAAAAAGTCATCCTGACAAACAGAGTGTAGATATCAGCAGTTCGGACATGGATCTAGACCTAAAACAGTCTAGTCTATTGCTTTTTATTGGGTTAGGCGTGCTGCTAGTGGGCGCGGAGGTAACTGTGTGGGGCGCTAAATCTCTGGCTCTTCATTTTGGAATTAGTGACCTCATTATTGGCTTAACGGTCGTCGCTATTGGCACCAGCCTTCCTGAGCTAGCAGCTTCGGTTATGAGCGCAAAACGAGGGCACCACGATATCGCTATTGGTAATATTTTCGGCTCGAATCTATTTAATATATTACTGGTGATGACCGCCGCAGGGATAATTTCGCCCATTGCGCTCTCTTCGGACGTTTTTACTCGAGATTATATAGCGCTAGCCGCGATGACACTTCTGCTGGTAGCTGTCGTCGCGTTTGCGCTTTTAAGAGGTAGGAAAAATCCAAATGGCGCTTTTGTTTCGAGACTTATTGGCGTGATCTTGTTGTCAGCTTACTTTAGTTACTACATAGTTCTATGGCCTTCAATGCTTGTGAGTTAATGCTTACTTGATCGCATGTTATTCATTATATAATACCCATTTAGAGTTAAACTGAATGTGTGAACCGCGGATTTTTAGATGACAGACCTTATTCAGTCAGGACAGAGAACTATCCAAATGGAGACCGATGCAGTGAGAGAACTGTCATCGCGAATCGGCCCGTCATTTGTGACTGCCTGCGAAACAATCTTATCCTGTCATGGCCGTGTTGTTGTTATCGGAATGGGGAAGTCGGGGCATATAGGTAATAAAATTGCAGCAACGCTCGCCAGCACAGGTACACCCGCATTTTTTGTTCACCCAGGAGAGGCTAGCCACGGTGATCTTGGCATGATCACCAAAGGTGATGTAGTGGTTGCCATATCCAACTCGGGTAATACGAGTGAAATTGTCACTCTAATACCATTAATTGTGCGTTTAGGAATTCCTCTGATTAGTATGACCGGTGATGAACAGTCTCAGTTAGCTAAAGCAGCTTGCGCTAATCTAGATGTGTCCGTAAGTAGTGAGGCCTGCCCTCTAAATCTGGCACCAACAACCAGCACTACCGTTACGTTAGTGATGGGAGATGCACTTGCGATAGCACTCCTAGAGGCTCGAGGATTTACCGCCAAGGACTTTGCTTTTTCGCACCCAGGAGGCGCATTAGGACGCAAACTACTGCTCCGTGTCATAGATATTATGCATAAAGGTGACGAGATGCCATCAGTAATGGCCGACCAACCCTTGCAAACCGCTCTGATTGAGATGACCCAAAAGGGGTTTGGGATGACCACCATAATGTCGCGGGAAGGGAAGTTAATAGGAATATTTACAGATGGTGATTTGCGCCGGATTTTTGATTTAAGTATCAATATTGCAACAACACCAATTAGCGACGTGATGTCTGTTAGTCCAAAAACTATTCATCAAGACATGTTAGCTGCGGAAGCTTTAACCATTATGGAAAATTCAACAATAACTGCACTGGTTGCCGAGGATGATAACCATAATCCTACAGGGGTTGTGCATCTGCATGACATACTTCGAGCGGGAGTTGTTTAGTGACTATGCCTTCCCAAGTAATTATTACTGCCGCAAAAAAGATTAAGCTTTTAGTGCTTGATGTGGATGGAGTGCTAACGGATGGGAAACTCTACTATGGTAATAACGGTGAAGAATTAAAGGCTTTTAATATTCAAGATGGTCTTGGAATAAAGCTACTTCAAGAAGGCGGCGTAAAAGTCGGAATAATTACTGGTCGCGTGTCCACATTACTGCAAAGGCGAGCAGATGAGCTAGGAATCACCTCTGTCATTCAAGGTCGCGAGGACAAATTAACGGCATTAAAAGAGATGTTACAGAGCCAGAATCTCGGATTGCATGAAATTGCTTTCATGGGAGACGATCTTCCTGATCTATCAGCCATTAATGCTGTCGGATTAGGTATCACTGTCGCAAATGCCAGTAGCACGCTTAGTGCAGGCGCAGATTGGCAGACACTCCGGTCCGGTGGTGATGGTGCCGTGCGCGAAACTGCTGAGATGATACTGAAAGCTCAGAACAAATTTGATGATCTCGTGGAGCGATTTAAGTGATACGTCAATCACTCATAAGCCTGAGCTTACTAATAATTGTTGGTTGGTTTTTAGTGGTATGGGATTCTCCCCCAGAATCTTTTATACGTAAAAATGCTGATCAATTGGTTCAAAAGCGCAGTGTTGATAGCTATATGACGGGCATAAGTAGCCGGCGTTTTTCAGAGACTGGCGATGAGTTGTTTTTGCTCACCTCGTCTAGAATGGAATTGTTTGACAGGGAATCTCGAGTTGAGTTAAAAGCACCGCGTTTCGTGTCCGTTACCCCTAAAGTGGGGCGCAAGGATACCGGCGTATCGTTTGCCGCTAACTCGGGGACTCTGTTCGATGATGGACGGAAATTGCTATTGAACGGGGCCGTAGAAGCAGTTATAGCGGGTACAAAAAATGACAGCATAATGACCGCCGAGACTCTTACTTATGATCCGTCTAAAATGCTTATAACCACTGATGAAAAGTTTAATCTAACTACTCCAACATTATCGATCTCTGGAAAGGGACTAAACGCCAATCTTAGTGAAGAAACTTTTATTGCAAAGTCCAGGGTAATTGCTGTTCATGAAGCTAGTTAAAAACATACTGTTGCCGCTCTGCCTAGCACTCACAGTGCTTTCGGCCCCCGTCTTTGCTAATCGCAATGAAGCGATTGCCGTCAATGCAGACTATGCAGAACGCAATGAAATAACCGGACTGACAGAGTATCGTGGCAACGTGATCATTCGCCAAGGCACCACTATGATTAATGCTGATCGAGTTATCATTTACTACAAAAATGATAAAGTCAGTCGCATATCATGCACTGGCGCTCCGGCGAGTTACCAGCAGAGCTCGGCAATTGATGACACTCTAATGATAGCGCGGGCTGAAACAGTTGAGTATCTTGTGTTTGAAAATGTGATTAACTTAACGAGTAATGCATCATTGACTCGCAATGGCACTTCAATCAAAGGAGATACCATTACTTATGACTTAATTAAGGGAACATGGAAAGCTGCGGGTAATGAAGATGGCGAACAAAAGCGCATTCAGCTTGTGATTCCTCCTTTTAGCCAGAATACAACTGATGAAGATCTGATAATCGAAAAAGAAGCAGTAACAGGCAAATTAAAGGATACCAATTAATGGCCGTCTTGGAAGCACGAAATCTGGCTAAGGCGTACGCCAAAAGACCCATTGTAAAAGATGTGTCACTGTCGGTAAAACAAGGTGAGATTGTCGGTCTTCTGGGTCCTAATGGCGCGGGTAAGACCACCTGTTTCTATATGATCGTCGGTTTAGTAGCGCAAGACGGCGGTAATGTTTTTATTGACGGAGAGGATATAACGGCGTTACCCATGCATGGGCGCGCTCGCAGAGGTCTTGGATATTTACCACAAGAACCATCCATTTTCAGAACGCTTAGCGTCGAAGATAATATCTTAGCGATATTGGAAACGAGGAAAAGTCTCTCACGCAGTGAGCGCAAAGATATACTGACAACATTACTTAATGAATTCCATATTTCCCATCTGTCGAAAAGTATCGGCATGAGCCTTTCTGGAGGCGAGCGGCGGCGCGTTGAAATTGCACGTGCTCTGGCGGCTAATCCTCAATTTATATTACTCGATGAGCCTTTTGCGGGGGTTGACCCTATCTCTGTTAATGATATTAAAAATATTATTCGCCATCTTCGCGACAAAGGTATTGGAGTACTAATCACCGACCATAATGTGAGAGAAACTCTAGATATTTGTGAGCATGCATACATTATCGGTGAAGGACATGTTATTGCCGAAGGTACTACCGACCACATATTAAATGATGAAAATGTGAAAAAAACCTATCTTGGTGATCATTTCACCCTCTAATAGCAACTTAATATCATTTATTTCATTGCCATATAGGCCTGTTGGGCACTAAAATTGCATAACTCTTAGGGATATCTGAATAATTTTATGCGCACAGGGTTACAATTAAAGTTTAGTCAACAGTTAACGATGACGCCCCAGTTACAGCAGGCTATTAAGTTATTGCAACTGTCTACTCTCGAACTAAGTCAAGAAATTACCGAACAACTCTATAGTAACCCGCTCCTAGAGGTCGATGAAGGCGCTATTAGTCCGTCTAATGATGAACGTGATAATGCTGCTTCTCAATCTGAAAATACAACTGGTAATGATCTAAATCTTGACGGTAATCACAGTCATACAGCCGCAGAGGATGCTACAGAAAAACCCATCACCGAAGCCGAGTCTGAGGGTGATTGGCTTACTGAAAAATCATCTGATTTACCGGTTGAAGCTAACTGGGAGGAGAGTTTTAACTCTAGCTCTTCAACATCAAACTCTGGTAGTGAGGCCAGTTGGGAACAGGTTTATCAGGTCACTGAATCACTCCAAGATCATCTATTGTGGCAACTTAATCTAACGCCGTTCTCTGAGCGCGATAAACAAATAGCGGAAGCTTTGATAGATTCAATCGAGAACTCGGGATTTATTAGTGGAAACTTGACCGATATACTCGCTCATCATGAAGCTAATGCAACGGACAATCCAATAGAGGAAGATGAATTGTTAGCTGTACTTCATAGACTACAGCAGTTTGATCCACCCGGAGTACTGGCTAGAAATGTTAAAGAGTGCCTGCTGATCCAACTTTATCAATTATCGACTGACACGCCTTTTGTTAACCAAGCAGTGAGACTCACTTCTGAATTCTTAACCGATATCGCGTCGATCGACTTAATGAGTCTCTCAAAGAAAACGCTATATACGCTAGATGAACTACAAGGTGCTATTAAATTGATCCAAGGCTTAAATCCTAGGCCAGGAGAATCATTAGCCGCTAACAATACAGAGTATATTGCGCCAGATGCCTATGTTGAAAAAGTTTCAGGTCACTGGCGAGTTCGTCTCAACGACAGTAACGCACCACGACTTAAAATTAATGAAGTTTACTCAAGCTTAATCAAACGCTCTGACAGCAGTGAGCAAAATCAATATTTAAAAGATAATTTAGCTGAAGCACGATGGTTTTTACGCAGCCTGGAAAGCCGTAACGAAACGCTGATGCGCGTTGCTGTTACGATCGTAGAGTTGCAACAGGGATTTTTAGATCATGGTGCAATAGGTATGAAACCAATGGTTCTGGCGGACATTGCCATTAAATTAGAATTACATGAATCAACTATTTCCCGAGTAACTACTGCAAAATATCTAGCCACCCCACAGGGAATTTTTGAACTAAAGTATTTTTTCTCAAGCCATGTTGGCACTTCCTCTGGCGGAGAGTATTCATCAACGGCAGTTTGCGCTATTCTAAAAACTCTGATTGAAGCTGAGAAGCCTTCAAAACCATTAAGTGACAATAAACTAATGGTTTTGCTAGAACAGCAAGGCATTCAGGTTGCTCGCCGCACGGTTGCCAAATATCGAGAGAGCCTGAATATCCGTTCTTCTAGTGAGAGAAAACGATTCGAAAATGCTACCTAAAAGGAGTATTACATGCAGATGACTATCAGTGGACACCATTTAGACGTTACAGACCCAATAAGAGAATACGTTACCAACAAATTGTCAAAGCTAGAGCGACACTACGAACAAATAACTAGCACCACTGTACTACTGACCGTGGAGAAATTGAGACAGAAGGCCGAGGCTACAGTTCATGTAAGCGGTGCAGAGCTTTTCGCCACAGCTGAGCATGAAGATATGTATGCGGCAATAGATGCACTGGCCGACAAGTTAGACCGACAAATTATCAAGCATAAAGAAAAGCACCGGGGGCACTAAACGAAACAATGAAAATTACTGACGTCCTCTCTCCTGTCACCACAAAAAGCCGCTTAGCCTGGCCGAGTAAAAAACGTGTTCTTGAAAATTTATCATCCTTGGTCAGTGACTATTTAGGCAATGATGAGGATCAAGCGGAGAATCTATTCCATAGTTTCGTAGCACGTGAAAAACTCGGCAGTACTGCTATAGGGGATGGGGTGGCGATACCACATTGCAGGGCTCCAGGGGTGAAGCGAATCCACGGGTGCCTATTAACGCTTGAAAACCCTATAGATTTTGATTCTGTTGATGATCAACCGGTTGATCTTATTTTTGCATTAATCGTTCCTGAAGAAAAAAATGACGAGCATTTAGCTACGCTGGCGAGAGTAGCCGCACTTATGCAAAAGGGTTCGTCTCGACAATTACTGCGTGAATGTGAAAATAGTCAGGATCTGTACAACACGGTCATAGCGTTGGAGCGAGCTAACTAATGTTGCGTCTAGTTATTGTCAGTGGCCGCTCGGGCTCGGGTAAGACATCCGCTCTCAATATTCTTGAGGATGTAGGATTTACCTGTATTGATAATCTGCCTGCAAGTCTGTTGCCCAATCTAATCAAAGAACTCAACTCAGAGAACTCCGGTAATAGTCAGCTAGATCTAATGAATGATCTCAATTCAGAGGCCGCTAACTATGATACGCAGCTAGCAGTCGGGATTGATGCCAGAAATATCGCCGGTGATCTTAACAAACTCCCAGAAATATTAAGCCAAATTGAGGCCGGAGGCATTCATGTCAGCGTGATTTTTCTGCAGGCACGTCGGACTGATCTAATCCGCAGATATAGTGAGACTCGGCGCAAGCACCCGTTGAGTAGCGAGACTGTTGGTCTATCTGAAGCTATTGATCTTGAGGAAGAAATACTTTCGCCAATACTAAAGATTTCAGACCAAAATATCGATACCTCAGGGCTTTCACTGCATCAACTACGAGACCTTATTAAAAATACTGTCGTGCCAAATAGTAGCGATACTATGTCGATCCTCTTCGAATCTTTTGGATTTAAACGCGGTTTACCTGATGCATCTGACTTTATTTTTGATGTGCGGTGTCTGCCAAATCCTTACTGGAAGCAAGAGTTAAGAGTTCAGAACGGCAATGATGCTGGAGTTATCGAGTTTTTAGAGAGTCAGGTGGAGGTGGCTGCCATGCTTGCTGACATTATTGGCTTCTTGACGCGATGGATCCCCAAATTCCAAGCGAATAATCGAAGTTATTTGACGGTTTCTATTGGCTGTACTGGCGGCCAACATCGGTCAGTTTATATATCAAACCGGCTGCATGAGCATTTTTCAAAAGATTACCCCTCTGTACAAATCGTGCACAAAGAGCTGCCTAAGTGAATACTAAAGGCATATTATTATGATCAGTACGAATATTAAGGTTATCAATAAATTGGGATTACATGCCCGCGCCGCTACCAAATTAGCGAGCTTGGCCGGCCGTTACTCATGCTCAATTCATACGGGTGAAACACAGCCTCTAGTCGATGCAAAAAGTATTATGTCATTAATGTTGTTGGCGGCTAATCAAGGAACTGATCTTATATTTGAGTTTGATGGGCCAGGGCAGGAGAAAGCTCAAGCCGCGGTCAAAGAGTTATTTGAGGATTATTTTGGTGAGGGAGAGTGAATTTAGAATTATATTTGGCGCTTTGAAGTTTACCTGCCGACAAATGTAAATATCTCCTATTCTATTTAGGCATACAAAGTTAGAATACACCCTCGTCCAGCATCAAGTGGATCGACCGGGAATGCAATCTATGATTGTCAGTGATAAATTACTTGCCAAACTCGAAAACTCTATTGATTCAGTCACGCTGAGTCAGGTCAGGCATACCCTTAATAATCTGGCACCTCCGGATATTGCCCATCAACTTGAAATTGCACCTCCAAAGTATCGTCATATTCTTTGGGGTCTAGTCGATTCAGAGGTTTCTGGTGAGGTACTGCATGACTTGTCAGATGATATACAACTAGAATTCCTTAATAAGATGGATGGCGCCGAAGTTGCCTTGCTGACCGAAGGGCTAGATGTAGATGACGTCGTTGATATTTTGCAACAGTTACCAGACAGAGTGATACCAGAAGTATTAAAGGCAATGACACTGCAGGATCGTCAGCGCATTGAAACTGTGTTGACCTATAGCGAAGATACTGCCGGTGGTCTCATGGATACCGAGATCATCACTGTAAGACCCGACATTTCCGTCGATGTGGTACTTAGATATCTTAGGCGTTTTGAAGAAATTCCAGACACGACCGATAATCTTTTTGTAGTGAGTCGTGACGACACGTTTCTGGGTAATTTATCCATAGGTAAACTGCTTACCTCCTCTCCAACGACCACCGTCCGCGAAGTAATGAATACAGAATTCAAAGCAATTGACGTTAACTTGATTGATTCAGAGGTCGCTATACTCTTCCAGCGCTATGACCTAGTTTCTGCACCAGTTATCGATCAAAGCAGTCGTCTGCTAGGAAGAATCACCATTGATGATGTAGTCGATGTCATTGTTGAAGATGCAGACCATTCTTTACTAGCAATGGCTGGACTCAGCGACACCGAAGACACATTTTCATCCATTGGTCGCACAGCTCCTCGCCGTGCCGTCTGGCTAGGAGTCAACTTAATAACCGCTATACTGGCTTCATCAGCAATCAGTCTGTTCGAAGCTACATTGGACAAAATAGTTGTGCTCGCAATCCTAATGCCTATTGTCGCAAGTATGGGCGGAGTAGCCGGTAGCCAAACACTTACAGTAGTGATTCGAGGTATGGCTTTAGGGCAAGTGGAGAGAGGAAATATAAGCTGGTTACTTAGCAAAGAGTTTGCCGTTGGTGCTCTTAACGGTTTGTTATATGCCGCGGTCATTGGTGGTATCGTTTCGATATGGTTTCAAGACATCAGAATGGCCGTTATAATTGGGCTCGCAATGGCTATTAACTTAATGGCTGCTGCGCTTACAGGGACTATTTTACCGGTGATATTAAGATCTCTCAAGATCGATCCCGCTCTTGCAGGATCGGTTATTCTTACGACAATTACTGACATTGTCGGCTTTGTTTCCTTCCTGGGACTTGCTGCAGTATTTCTCGTCTAATGGATAATTCTAACCCCCCAACAGAATATGATGGCCCGAGTAAATCGCAACTCAAAAGAGATAGCCATGCGCTTCAAGCTATGGGTAAAGAATTAGTCGAAATGCCAGAGGGTAAGTTACAAAAATTTAACTTACCGGACACTCTTAAAGAGGCGATCTATGAAGCACGAAAGCTAAAAAGCCGCGAGGCGAAACGCCGCCATCTTCAATATATTGGTAAATTAATGCGTATATCCAATATCGATGAAATCCAAAACACACTGGATAAGATGGATCATCAATCCTTAACCTATCGGCAACATTTTAAACAATTGGAAGTCTGGCGTGAACGGATTATCACTCAAGGAAACAAGGGAATTGAGTCATTTTTAAAGGAGTATCCGCTCGCTGAGCGACAGCAATTACGTAATTTACAACGTCAGGCCAACCGTGAAATAGAACTTAAAAAAGCCCCTGTAGCGAGTCGTAAAATTTTTGAATATATTCGATTAGTCTCCGAATAATAGCTTAATCCTGTTTCGCTCTGTATCAGGTTGTTACTGCACTGTTTAAGCAAAACAGAGTCACTGTGATTGATCGACATTTAAGGAGTCGGTCGATGAATTCATACTTGGATCGCCCTCCAACTGTGGAGCAAAAATCTGATCTACTGAGATCTCTAGGTCATCCCATAATCCCTTTATTTTGTAACTAATACTAGAAAGTCGGTCAACCTGCTTGCTGACTAATTTGCTGGTAATAAAAACCCCTGCAGCTGCGGGAATACCTCCGAGAAGAGCAACCACCCAAGGCAAATTAGTTGCTACGGGTAAAGTCGCCACCAATTTAGCATCCGCAGTTTCAGTGAGTAAATTAAAGTCTCCCGCCAAACTCATTCTTCCAGAAGGCATCTTTACTATTAGCGGCTTTAACAAACGAGCAGTGCCCTCATCAAAATGTACTACCCCTTGGAGCGAGTTATAAGCAAAGTTCTCCCCAACAACATCCGAAAAATCTAGTTGCAATCTACGTAACCAATTGGCGAAATTAAATAGGCTAATAAGTTTAAGCGCCGGATTAGTGCCGACAGAAGAGTTGTAAAAACTGCCTTGACTAAGTTCAATTTCAAAATTCCCTTCAAGATTTTGCTTGGTAAAATCCCATGGATTTTCCGGCCATTGGAGGTTAAAAACAACTTCTCCTGACTCGCTGTCAACCGGTGGGGATAAGCCAAGACCACTAAATAAGTCACCAACATTTTTAGTAGTGACAGAACCCTTGAGTCGACTATGATACTTTTCACCATCAAATCCCCAGTGAAAATTCGCCCCCTCCCGTTCAGGAGAGCCCGCTAATTTCATTCCGAATATATCACCGCTAATGTTACTAAATGTGACGCCAGACTCCTCCGGCCGCAGATCAAAAGTAAGATCACCCCATAGTGTTTTATCGAAAAATAGCCTGTCAACCGAAAAGTCTAGGGCAGAAAGTGTCCGAGGATCAAAGACCGCAGTTTCAATTTTTTCTTGTAATAAACTAGTCGGAATACTTAAACGCGTTAAACGTAATGAGGGTATTCGTTGGTTATTAATATCAAACTCTAGATATCCGTCAGCTAAATTACTGAAAAAATCAAGCTCTACATCACCCGCTAAAATTCTGGTCTCGGAACGGATATCCTTAATCCTAATACCAGCCATCTCTAAAAAGTCGAACTCAAGATCAAACACTGGCTGCCACATTTTTTCAGTGCTATCAGAATTACCGCTAAAAAGCTCGATTACTGGGCGCCAAGAATCAATCTCCGTGGTTGGCAGATAACTTCCCACCAAGATAGTATTCTTCGCTGGGAGACTTAGCGTACGATCAAAATTGATCACTCCTCGGTTTAATCGACCGTCAGTAAAACGTAGGTCACTCACTAGTCGGTTGCCAAGGGTTGCCTCAAAACGTGACAATCCGGAATCAAAATATAATTTAAGCGCAAGTTCTCTTACCTCACCAGTGCCCTTTGCCAACGGCACTGGAAGCTTTATCTCATTTGACACTAACTGGCTTTTAATTGTTAATGTCACCGGGCTAAACTTGTCTGGTTGCGACTCCTCCGGTTTGTCATCTACAACCGCTAGCAATGTTGAATTGATTTTTAGTAAGCCCTCCACAGGAATAGTGCCAGTCAATATTTTGGACCATGGAAAATCAACTAACTTGACTAAATTATCGGGCTCAACAGAGGTATTAAAAATAATATTTTGATGGCCATTTTCTTTGTATAAACTGGCATTTATGGGTTGCCGCCAAAACTGGCCCTTTATTTGCTCTGAGTACAAACCCTTAGCAACCGAGAAATTGATTGCTCCATTAAGATCTGTGACTGCTACAGGACTATTTGGGATCGATATCTGAGCGTCTATCAAGGTCCCGAGAACCTGATAGTCGCCTTTATCATATGTTCCGTCTTGTTTTTTCAACGGAATCTGCAGGGCAATCTCAGTTTGAAGTTGTCCCCCATAACCCCAGCTCGCTAAAGCTCCGATATTAGATGCCAAGGTTGAGTTAGTCAAAATATTAACCGCCTGGGAAACACTTGATTCGACACTAGCATTAACCCGCAAAAGGTTAGATTTTAATTGTCCTACCTCTGAATTACCTAATTGGACACCCGCATTAATAATATTTGCACCACCCAATGTACCGCGTGAGACTTGCCCTGAAGTGAAAGTATCGTCTACCAGAACAGTTGCATCAAAGTCACGCAATCCCAACCATTGAGGGTGGTAATCTAAATTAGCTCCTTCGGCATCCAATAGCAACTGTGTGGTACGCACTTGCTCTAGACCTACGCCAGGACCAGATCTTTGTAGTAGCCCAAACTGTTTTATGTTACCGCTTAAATTTGCTGCCTGCAGCCATTGTAGTAATGAAGGTGAGAGTTTGTAAGGAAGGTATTCATCCGTGTAAGCAGCATCAATATTGTTAGCACCCACTATAAGAGTTACCGTGGGCAGACTTTTTTGTTCGGAATTATCTTGCTTCACCGAAAATAAAAAGCTGGCGGCTCCCGCTTCCGTTTTCGCATCTAATACCGAACTTTTAACTATAGTAGTTTTTTCTTTGGCGTTGACTTGAACATAAACAGTGCCCAATGCTTGCTCTAGCCTCAAGTAGTCTCTGTATACGGCAGGAAAGAGTAGACTAAAACCGTCTTTATCATCGATATGAAAAAGACCCTTATTACCTTCAATTTCAACATATCCATTAACGCCCCTAACACCCGGCACACCTTTGAAGGGCTCTATATCAATGTCTGTTAAATTGGCGGATGCGAAGTACCCTGATTGGTTGTGACCAAAAGTCAGTACACTTAAATCTCCCCGAGGTCGCAGCTGATCTATCGTTTTTAAAACGCCTTCATTAATGACATTTGTTTGCTCAATAAGATCGGATAGAAGACTCAGATTAAGGTGATTCATCGATACATCAAAATCAAACCATTGAGATTGTAGCCGTTGACTAAACAAAACATCTAAAGGCCTTATCTCGCTAGCCGACCAATCTAAATCAAGGCCTTGAAGCCGAAAACCCCAGTCTTGATCAGGCATATACCATCCAGTGATATCAGCACTAATATCTTTGATTGCCGGGGCATTGGCAAACCAGTCAAGCGGTAGCTCAGTCATCGACATCGAGCCTTCAAAATCTAAACTGCCGCCCGGCTGTATATCAATCCATAACTCACTATTCAATCCTGCACTAAAGTGATTTAGATCTTTAAAAACCTCTGGAGCAAGAGATTTTCCAAACGCGACTAATGACTTAGAAATATCAAAATCGCGTACCTTTATATATGCCTGAGCGCTGAAGAACTCTCGATCCAACGGATTGCCATAGCCTTCGAGAACAAAATAGGCGGGCGAGACTTGCTTTGCAAAAAATAAAGACATCTCACTACGATGGAAGCTGTCGTCGTTTTCGACCTTTACTGATACCCCTGTTAACTGCGTGATCTGGCCAGAGAAAGCTTGGAATTCTATCTGTATTTGCTCTAAATTAATCAATCGGCTGTGGATAAAGGGCGCCAACAGCGCCTCCAGGTCAGTTTCAGAGTCCCCCTCGAAACCTCTCAAATTCCAATTGCCACTTTGGTCCTCAACCAACACTATAGAAAGATCACTAATAGTAAGTTCACGCCAGACAATATTTAAATACCGCAGAGTTCGAAACAAATCAAGCTCTGCTCGAACATCTGTCAAGGCTATCGATGGGCTCTGTGCATCATCTTTTAGTATCAAGGTCGCTATATCAATAATCGGTACTAACCGCGGCCATTCTCCAGCTAATGGTCCCAGCTCGACCTGCAGACCGATATTGTCGACTAAGAAATTTTCAATCTCTCCACGAAGATCATCGACCTGCGCCACAGTTTGTCTGCCAATCAGAACAAGAATAATTATTCCAATCACCAGCGACACTGTACCTACAAGAAAAATGCGGCCGGCCATCGCTATGATTGTAAGTAATCTAGCAGTCATTTTTTGATCTCAACATGGAATGACATCGAACTGTTCTCGGGTAAATAATGGTTCATCTGTAGTTATAATTTTACATTTAAAGGCTTCATTCAGTGTCTTCATGAAGATGTCTTTTGAACCCAAAAAGCCCTCAATCACCTCTGAGGATGCTCGAACACCAAGGGTAGTACAATTATACACATCGACAACACGTTTCAGTTCCCGCCAAATCTCAAAAATGACTGTATCTACAGACTTTAAGGATCCATAGCCATGACAATTTGAACAGTCAACATGTAACAGTTGTCGCAGACTTTGGTAGGTGCGTTTACGTCTAATTTGTACAAGACCTAATTCAGTGAACTTGGATATAAAAAAGTCTGTTCTATCGCCTCTCATCGCGCTTTTTAAACTGTCCAAAACGTGTGTACGATGACGAGGGCTTTGCATGTCGATAAAGTCAATAACAATAATACCTGATAAATTACGTAACCGTATCTGGTGGGCGATCTCAATGACTGAGCAAAGATTAGTTTGATAGACAGTTTTCTCAGGATCATGGCGACCTATGTTTGATCCAGTATTAACATCAATAGTTGCCATGGCTTCTGTTTGATCAATTATTAAATACCCACCATTATCTAGATCTATCCTGCCCTGTAATGCTTTATCAATTTCAGGATCAATTCCATATTTCCCAAACAACGGCTGACTTTCAGAGTAATAATTAAGACCATTGGGAATATCCATCTTAATGGCCTCACAAAATTTCCCTAAGGTATCTAAAATACGCTTGTCGTCAGCAATAATCTGCGTCAACTCACCTGCAGGTAAATCTCTTATTAGTCGCTGCTCGAAAGGTAACTCTTGATGCAGGCAACTAGGCCCACTAGAGGACTTTTTTTTGGTCTCCACATCTAACCACAAGCGTTGAAGAAAATTCACATCCTTCGCTAATAGCCTTAAATCAATGTTCTTTGCAGCAGACCGTAAAATGTAACTGCCCGCGTAATTCTTTTGCTCCGTCGGGCTACTGTCTAAAATGTTTGCTAACCCGCTTTCAAGTCTGGCTCTTTCATCTTTAGCGTTAATACGATGAGATATCTTATGTCCTGACCCGTGGGGTTTATAGACCGCATAGGTCGATGCCAGAGCAAGCTTAGTTGATAATCTAGCGCCCTTTTCCCCTAATGGCTGCTTCAGCACCTGAACACTAATTTGCTGGCCCTCACGCAGCAAATAACGGATATCTTTGGGGTTATTTGACGCACCCGCATGTTGATTCAATTGAACAACTGTATTAACGAACACATCATCAATATGTAAAAACCCATTCCGTTCGCTGCCAAAATCAACAAATGCAGCCTGTAAACCGGGCATTACTCTTGTCACGACAGCTCGATAAATATTCCCAACAATACTCGACTCATTGGATCGCTGAATGTGAACCTCTTGAGCCACTCCGCCTTCCAATAGAGCAACGCGCACCTCACCTGACTGGCTATTGATAAGTATTTGACTGCGACTATGCTTGCTCATTTAAACTCTATTCCGCAATGGGGGATTGCCATATAGGCACATTAAATTTGGTCAGCAAACGGTATGTTTCGGCAATAGGTAGTCCTACTACCCCGCTATAACTGCCCTTTATATGTTCGACAAAAACAGAGCCGTACCCCTGTATCGCATAGCCCCCAGCTTTATCTTTAGGTTCGCCGGTTTCCCAGTATGTAATCATTTCCTCCTCGGTTATAGATCGAAACGATACCCAAGTTTCGGATAATAACACTAAACTTTCCTCTCTATTATCGATGGCCACTGCCGATAATACGCAGTGTGTTCGGCCCGATAACGACGTGAACATCGCTTTAAAGTTCGAGTAATCAACTGGCTTACCAAACACCTGGCCCTCACAGGTAAGAATGGTATCTGCACCCAGCACGGGCCTATCCCCATCATGCATTGTGCACCCAGCACAAGCCTTCTCGAGCGCAAGACGACAGACATAGTCAGAGGCAGGCTCTTTAGACCTTTGAGATTCATCAATTTCCGGAATAATAATACGGTGGAGAACACCCATTTGTTCTAAAATATCGTGCCGTCTGGGAGAGGCTGACGCTAACACAAGATCATAATTCATCGGTGTAGTTTGGGTGAAAGACATACATTGGCCCCTTAATCTGTTTTAAAGCGTCCATCGAGAAGCCGAATAACCGATCATTATCAACGTTTTCGATTAACTTTAATAAGTAATCGATCAATCGCAGGCCACACTGCCGCTGACGCCAGCGCGGTCATTAGTATATAGCTATAATCCATGGGAATCTCCCACATTAAAAGCAATATATTGCGCATGAATTCCGCCAAAATAATCAAAAAAAACACAAAAAGACATCTATGAATTAACGAAAAATAGACTAACCATCCGCTTAAATACAGAGGAATAGCCCCAACCGCCGAAAACAACAAAACATGCATGCCGATTGGAGCCCTAAAGATTAAGTCAGCGAGAAGCCCCGTAAAAGCAGCGAAGCCAATTCCCCATTGACTAGGCCTAAAAATTATCCAACCAATGACGACTAACAATAAAAAATTAGGTTTCAATACTAGTAAATAGCCCGAAACTGGGACTAACTGCAACACAGATGCTATAAAAATAGAAATGATCAGTGCAAGCCCAACACCCGACTGCTTCACTGAGAACGTCCGACTTCACCACCGTCTTCTGAAGTAAAGACTAGTAGTAAATGTTTACTCCGGTCTATTTTGGCGGCGGGAGTAATATCTACCTCGACAAAACTAGCGCCTGAATTATGTTCGATATTGATGACACTGCCAACAGGATAGCCCACAGGAAATCTTCCTCCCAACCCTGAACTAACCAACTGATCACCTTCTTTTATATCTGCAGTTGGCGACACAAACCGTAACCTCAGCCTGTCGTAATCCGAGGTCCCTTCAGCAATCGAGCGCAGACCATTACGTAATATCTGCACAGGGATTGCATGTGTGCTGTCAGTGATTAATAAAGCGACACTGTGCTCGTCAAACACTTCGATTACCTGCCCCATCAACCCTTCCGCATCAAGAATAGGCTGCCCTACATAAACATTATCCTCAGCACCGCGATCGATAAATAATGTATGGCTGTTGCGGCTGGGAGAAACTCCGATGACCTCAGTAACTAACACACTATCCATCAATAATTCTGTTGCATTGAGTAACAGTCTTAACCGGAGGTTTTCAGCGGCCAGATCTGCCATTCGCTGAATCTGTCCTCGGTGGATCAGGCTCTCTTGCTTCAGTCGAGTATTCTCAACTTCCAAATCAGAACGATCAGAGAGAATCAGCTCACCCCAAGCGTTAAAGCGAGCGGGAACCGTCGCTAGCCAATGTGCCGGAAGAAGCGCATTATCAAAGAAAATTTCAACAGGATCAAACCAATTAGTATAATTGTGTGCGGCCATCAGGCCAAATGAGATGAACACCACCACCAGAAGACGACGGAAAATCGATGATAGTCTGACGAAGGCATTGCTAATGGTTCTGCTCCCGAAGAATTAGTGACATTCAAAGTCTAACGAATCAGCAACCCTATTAAAAAGCTAATCTATTGAGCTTTTTATTATCCATACGATCCAAAAACTCACCACCACCACGAGCGACACAGGTTAGTGGCTCTTCGGCAACAATAACAGGTAAGCCTGTTTCATTAGAGAGCAATTTATCAAGGTCTTTTAACAAGGCTCCACCACCGGTTAAAACAATTCCCGCTTCAGCAATATCCGAAGCCAGTTCCGGAGGGGACTGCTCTAAAACGCGCTTTACTGCTTGGACAATGCCAACCAATGGTTCCTGAAGCGCACCCAAAATTTCATCGCTGGTCAAAGTAAAGCGCTTTGGTATTCCCTCCGCCAAATTACGTCCCCTTACTTCAATTTCCCGTACTTCTTCACGTAAGTAGGCCCCTCCTATTTCCATTTTTATACGCTCAGCAGTGGAATCACCAATAACACTGCCATATTCACGGCGTACAAAGTTAACAATGGCCTCGTCAAACCGGTCTCCACCGATGCGCACTGAATCGGCATAAACAACGCCGCTTAACGATAGAATCGCAATCTCTGTGGTACCGCCACCAATATCAACGACCATTGACCCGACCGCCTCTTCAACTGGCAATCCTGCACCGATAGCAGCGGCCATCGGTTCATCAATCAAATGAACTTCTCGGGCTCCTGCATGATAAGCCGCTTCTTTGATAGCTCGTCTCTCAACTTCCGTAGCCATGCATGGAACACATATCAACACCCTTGGACTAGGTGGGAAAAAACTCGTGTCATGCACTTTCTTTATAAAGTGCAAAAGCATCTTTTCAGTGACTTGGAAATCAGCAATTACACCGTCTTTTAATGGGCGAATCGCGGTTATATCTCCTGGAGTTCGACCTAGCATTCGCTTAGCATCAACCCCAACCGCGTCCACTATTTTTTGACCCATGTAGTGACGAATAGCCACTACAGAGGGTTCGTTAAGAACAATACCTTTTTCGCGAACATAAATGAGCGTATTTGCCGTACCCAAGTCGATCGAGAGATCACTGGAAAACATACCACGAATTTTTTTAAGCATTTGCTACGTATCCTAAGTCATTCTCACCACAACCATGGCCGCGGAGAAATCAGTCGTATTGCACTATCGCGCTAAAAGTAGTCACAGAAAGACTGGCCACTTTCACGCTGTAAGCAGTGAGTTTAGCTGATCTCTGAGGAAACTTCCTTTATCTATTGACAATTAAAGCAAATAAAACAAAAAGGGTTAAAGATTAGCTAATTGAATAAACGATCTGATTAAACTAATGTACCTTTTGTGGTACCTTACGGACTCTGGAAACACAATGAAATCTCACCCTACTGTAAGACTAATAAGTACGGTGTTTGCTAGGTTTAAAAAATGACTATTGAAAGAAAAGAAATTGAAAAACTGGCCACACTGTCGCGCTTGGCAATTGATGAAAAAACCATCGCTGACGTGACTGGGCGCCTTAGCAGCGTTCTCGCTTTGGTCGATCAACTGCAAAGTGCCAATACTGAATCATTACAGGAAATATCCCGACCTTTTCACACCTTTCAACGGCTACGTGATGACCAAGTGAATGAAACTGATCAGCGCGATGCTTTTCAGGCGATAGCGCCACAAACCCACAATGGATTATTTACCGTCCCCAAAATGATCGAATAACCGGACTGACAATGCACAATTACACTATCGCTAAGCTTATCAAGGGTTTACAAAACAAAGAGTTTTCAAGTGTCGAGTTAACTCAACACTTTTTAGACCGAATTAGTCAATTAAATGATGACTATAATGCTGTTATTACCGTGACCAGTGAACAAGCACTCAGCGCTGCAGCTCTGGCTGACCAGCGTCTTGCTAATGGTGATGCCCCCGCTATGTGTGGAGTTCCGATCCTGCACAAAGATATCTTTTGTACCAATGGAGTACGCACCAGCTGCGGCTCAAAGATGCTGGACAACTTCGTACCGCCCTATGACGCCACCGTGGTAGAAAACTTTGCTCGCGATGGTGCTGTTATGTTGGGTAAAACCAATATGGACGAATTTGCCATGGGCTCCTCAAATGAAACCAGTTTTTATGGACCTGTAAAGAATCCTTGGGCGATGGATTCTGTTCCTGGCGGCTCTTCAGGCGGTTCTGCCGCCGCCATCGCCGCCCGTTTAGCACCTGGAGCAACTGCTACAGATACCGGTGGCTCAATTCGTCAGCCGGCAGCACTTTGCGGAATCAGTGGTCTAAAGCCAACCTATGGGCGTGTTTCTCGCTGGGGAATGATTGCTTTTGCCTCAAGTTTAGATCAAGCGGGCCCAATGGCGCGTACCGCGGAAGACTGCGCAATAATGCTTAACTGCATGGCCAGTTTTGACGAGAAAGATTCAACATCGGTAAATCAAAGTGTACCCGACTACACCGCAAAGCTAGGCAATTCGGTACAGGGCCTGAAAATAGGCATCCCGAAAGAATACTTCTCAGAAGGCCTTGATCCAGGCACTGAGATAGCGGTTAGAAAAGCGCTAGCTGATTTAGAGGGGCAAGGTGCACAATTAGTAAAGATAAGTCTTCCCAACTCTCATCTTTCAGTGCCTGCTTATTATGTCATTGCACCAGCTGAGGCATCAGCCAACCTCTCTCGTTTTGACGGCGTGAAATACGGTTACCGCTGTGACGATCCAAAAGATCTACAAGATATGTATTGCCGGAGTAGAACTGAAGGTTTTGGTGAAGAGGTTCAACGTAGAATTTTAATCGGTACTTACTGTCTATCTGCTGGTTACTACGACGCATATTACGGCAAGGCTCAGCAGGTTCGACAACTCATCCAGCAAGATTTTTCTGACGCTTTTAAATCAGTAGATTTAATCATGGGTCCAACATGTCCATCCCCTGCATTCAAGTTTGGCGCCAAAGGAGATGACCCGGTTGCAATGTATTTAGAAGATATTTATACCATTGCCACCAATTTAGCAGGATTGCCGGGTATGTCAGTACCTTGCGGTATGGTTGAGGAAAAACCGGTGGGCTTACAGATTATTGGCAACTACTTTGATGAAGCACGCATGCTAAATGTCGCCCATCAATTCCAGCAGATCACTGACTGGCACAACCAAGCGCCGGAGGCTGCCCAATGAATTGGGAAACCGTTATTGGTCTTGAAGTTCATGTTCAATTGGCCACCAAAACCAAAATCTTCTCCGCGGCGAGCACTAGTTTTGGTGCCACCCCCAATACCCAAGCCTGTGCAATCGACTTAGCTATGCCCGGAACCCTACCCGTGCTCAATAAGCAGGCGGTAAATTACGCTATTATGTTTGGACTGGCCATAGACGCAGAGATCTGTCAGGAATCTGTATTCGAGCGGAAAAACTATTTCTATCCGGACTTGCCAAAAGGCTATCAAACAACGCAGTTGGAGAAACCGATTGTTGGTCGCGGAAGCGTGACCATTCAATTAGCGGATGGCACGGAAAAGGCTATCGGCATTCATCATGCTCATCTTGAAGAAGATGCTGGAAAATCAACTCATGAAGGCGATCTGCCATATGGAATGTCTGGCGTTGATCTAAATCGTGCCGGTACACCTCTGATTGAAATTGTGTCTGAACCAGATATGCGCAGCGCGGAGGAGGCCATCGCCTTTGCTAAAAAGCTCCACAGTATAGTAACCTCAATTAAAATCTGCGATGGTGAAATGAGCCAAGGCAGCATGCGTTTTGATGTTAATGTTTCAGTCCGTCCTGCCGGTAGTTCTACCTTAGGTACACGGACAGAAACCAAAAATCTTAATTCCTATAAATTTATGGAAGAAGCCATCGAGCGTGAAGTTGAACGCCAAATAGATCTGATAGAAGATGGTGGCACGGTGGCTCAAGAAACACGTCTTTACAATGGCGACACCAAGGTGGCTAAGTCAATGCGTAGCAAGGAAGAGGCTAACGATTATCGTTACTTCCCCTGTCCCGATCTACTTCCGGTATTAGTCAGCGATGAGGCCATAGAAGAGCTACGACGAGCCTTACCTGAACTGCCTGATGCTCGACAAAAACGCTTTGTTAGTCAGTACGGACTATCAGATTATGATTCTGAAATTATAGCTAGTGACTCCAATATGTCAGCTTTTTTTGAAACAGTGGCTGAAGATTCCAGTAATGCAAAGTTAGCTGCGAACTGGGTTATGGGAGAGCTAAGCGGTGCTCTAAATACTGCCGGCCTCAGTTTTATTGAAAGCCCAGTAACTGCTCAACAACTTGCAGGCATGGTGGTCCGTATTTCCGATAACAGTATTTCTGGAAAAATGGCCAAGCAAGTTTTTGAAGCTATGTGGCAAGGTGAAGGTAACGCCGATGAAATTATTCAAGCCAAAGGACTAAAACAGGTTTCGGACAGCGGAGCGCTTGAGAAAATAGTCGCAGACGTTTTAGATGGAAACCCAGCTATGGTTGAAGACTTTATTAACACTGATGAAAGTAAGCGTAAGAAAAAACTGGGTGGCTTTATGGGTCAAATCATGAAGGCCTCAAAAGGTCAGGCCAACCCGCAGCAAGTCAATCAGATACTATTGCAAAAACTCAATGCACTTTTGTAACCTAAAAAGGAAATGTCGATGATTGTTACTCCCTACTCAGCTGGCTGTGGAGCGTTGGTGAGCGGTATTCAACTAGCGACACTCTCAGACAATGAATTGACTGAATTGAGAGCTGCCTTTGCAGAACACGGTGTGTTATTTTTCCGTGATCAAGATTTTACACCCGCACAACATTTAGAGTTTGCAGAGCGCTTTGGCAGTATTGTGGTTAATAAATTTTTCAAAGCGACTAGCGAATTTCCTAGAATAGCAGAAGTTCGTAAGGAGAAAACTCAACAGACTAATATCGGCGGCGGTTGGCATTCTGACCATTCATATGATGACATCCCTGCGATGGGTTCTATCTTAGTGGCGCGCACACTGCCTGCGACAGGCGGCGATACGCAATTTGCTAATCTCGCCGCAGCTTACGATGCGTTATCTCCCCTACTTAAAAAGCGTATTGCTAATCTGCGCGCAGTGCATTCCAATGAGCATATTTATGGTGAAAACGGCGTTTATCGGCATACGGATCTCGCGGAGCAGCTCGGTGGAATGGACAGAGTTGGCGATGCTACCCACCCTGTGGTAATTACTCACCCTGAAAGTGGTCGAAAAGTACTTTTTGTCAATCCTGGGCACACTATCCAATTTGAGGGTTGGGAGTTTACTGAAAGCCGCACTTTACTTGATGAGCTCTATGCTCACGTCAACCAGCCTCAATTTACGTGCAGCTTTAATTGGTTGCCTGGCTCAGTGACCTTTTGGGATAATCGCTGCACATGGCATCAAGCTAAAAATGACTATCAAGGTCAGGCTAGACTGATGCACCGCATTACACTCGCGGGGTCTGCTTTAACTGCAGGCTAAGTCCAACTATGCCATCTATGCGTAAAAAAGCAGACTTGCCGACTAAAATTTGCTTGGCGTGTGAGCGGCCTTTTACCTGGCGTAAAAAGTGGCAACGCTGTTGGGAAGAAGTTCAATATTGCTCCGTGCGCTGTAAATCTGAGGCGCGTAAAAACTCACCATAAGAATCCATTTATGACGCTACCTATACACCAAACAGACATTCTAATCATTGGTGCCGGTCTTGCCGGTTTAAGCGCGGCTAACGCCCTTCAGGCTGCTGGACACGACGTATTGGTTGTCGATAAAGGACGTGGCTTAGGTGGACGTTTAGCGGGACGGCGTATTGATAACGCCAGTTTTGATCATGGCGCTCAATTTATGACCACTCGCGACCCAAAATTTGTCGAGCAAGTCAGTCAGTGGATAGAGGCCGGTGTTGCCGAAGAATGGTACAGCAGCTTTCCAGGACAGGCTAACAGTCATGCTCGATACAGAGGAGTACCCACCATGACGGCCATCGCCAAGCATTTGGCTATAGGGGTTTCCGTAAAACTAGCGACTAAAGTAGAATCACTCAAGATTCATAATGACGGGTGGCTCTGCCAATTAGAGGATGGAGCTAGTATACGGTCCCGGTCATTAGTGATCACTTCACCAGTACCGCAAACTTTAGATTTATTGAGCACTGGCAAAGTTAAATTACCTAAAGATAAGCAAGATCGACTGAACCGAATTAGCTATGAGAGCTGTATTGCAGTGATGGCAATTTTGGACCAACCAAGTATTATGAAATCACCCGGAGCCCTGGCACTCGATGACGGCCCCATTTCATGGATTAGCGACAACTACCAAAAAGGTGTTTCGGCGATTCCAGCGGTCACTATTCATGGCAGTGGCGATTTCAGCGCAAAACACTTTAAAGATGACCACGATCAAGTTGCTCGACAACTTATCGATGCTGCCAAGCCCTATTTAGGAGCCAATGTTATTGATTTTCAAGTGCATGGTTGGCGCTACAGCAAGCCAATCATTGTGGATGACTGTCCCTGCATGCTGGTTAGCGAAAAACCCGACCTACCGCCATTAATTTTAGCTGGTGATGCTTTTGCCGGTCCTCGTGTCGAAGGCGCAGTCTTATCTGGCTGGGCTGCGGCAGAAGTATTGATTAATCTTTAGAAATCCCCATATTTTTACCTTAAAAAGGGATTAATCTCAACGTTATTGAAATTAACCAACTTGCCAACGATGAAGGTATAGCACCAAATACTTGGTTGGTTATAATGGCTCATTAAAAAAACAAAAGTACCCTTCACTGATGACTCTGAGCGCCTCTCTAAAAACCCGCAGCGATGCTCAATGCGAACTCTGCCCTGCGGCAGATCAAGTCCGCATCTTTGCAGTGGCTCCTTACAGTGACGACTTGTCGGTGCATAATATTGTTGTTTGCCAGCAGTGTCATGAACGATTGGATGAAGTATCTACCGAGCACGCCAATCACTGGCGCTGCCTTAGTGACAGTATGTGGAGTCAAGTCCCCGCAGTGCAAGTAATGGCATGGCGTATACTTAACACATTAAGTAGTGAGCACTGGGCCCAAGATCTACTTGATATGTTATACCTAGAAGATGATACTTTAGCGTGGGCGAAGACTGGTATAACCGAAGATAGTCTTCCTACTGTTGCACATAAAGACAGTAATGGTGCATCACTCAAGGATGGGGATACGGTTACATTAACTAAAGACTTAAATGTTAAAGGTGTCAGCTTCACCGCTAAGCGTGGCACGGCAGTGCGAAATATCTCGTTGGTGACAGACAATTCAGAACAACTAGAGGGCCGAATAAACGGTACCCAAATTGTAATTTTGACTAAATTCGTTAAGAGGGCAAACTAATGGAAAAAACTGAACAAGAACTTCGAATTCAACTGGCTGCTTGTTATCGTATATTCGACCACATGGGCTGGACCGAAATGATTTTTAACCATATCACCGTTAAACTTCCGGGCGATGAACATCACTTCTTGATTAATCCGTATGGTTTGCACTACAGCGAAGTCACCGCATCGAACTTAGTTAAAGTCGATATAGAGGGTAACATTGTTGAAGATACCGACTACACCGTAAACCCTGCAGGTATCGTCATTCATACCGCCATTCATGCAGCTCGCCCAGAAGTCCACTGTATAGCACACACCCATACAAATGCAGGAATGGCCGTTGCCTGCTCGCAAGATGGTTTGCGTACAGACAACTTTTATTCCGCGTTGCTGCACAATCGCGTCGCCTATCACGATTTTGAAGGCCTCACAGTGAGAGATGATGAGAAACCAAGATTAGTTGCAAACCTTGGTAATAAGGGATTACTCATTTTACGTAATCATGGTCTACTAACATGCGGTCGAACCATACCTGAAGCCTTCATAAATCAGTGGACGCTCGAACGGTCCTGTGAAATTCAAGTTGCCTGCGATGCAACTGGCAAAAAAATTATCCCAGTGAATGACGATGTTCTAAAGCTATCTGAGCAATTAATGGAAATGCAAACCAAAGGTGAGCCTGCAGGCGAACTTGAGTTCAATGCCTTCGTCCGCATCATTGATAAAATAGACCCTTCTTATAAAGATTAAACGGTTACTGGCTAATCAAGGATGAATGTTATGAAATTTAGGATGTGTATTTCAGTAGGATTGCTGGTTACATTATTGTCAGGTTGTGACAATGCAGAAGTGGCAAAAGAAGCGATTACTTCGCCTTCAGGGTATTCAGATGTTGCCAGTGTTACTTTAGAGGTCGGCTCGTCAGTACCAGATTTCAAACTACAGTCCTTGGATGGTGGCTGGGTACGGCTCTCGGAGCTACTTGGTAATAAAGTGCTAATGATCTTCTATCGAGGTCACTGGTGTCCTTTTTGTGTCGGCCATTTGCAAGATATTCAAAGTCTTCTACCAGAACTTGAAAAACGCGGTTATCAGGTACTAGCCATTAGTCCAGAAGATGCCACAGATATGCAAAAAATTGCTGATCGCATGGATCGGCCTTACCGTTTTTTATCTGATATCAATCTAAAAGTGACTGACTTATATGGCATACGTCGCGATGAAGAGTTACCACACCCAGCAATGATAGTGCTAGATGATTTGGGTATTGTAAAATGGTTCTATGTCGGTGAGAACTATAAGCAACGGCCCAGCGCACAACAGTTACGAAAAGTCCTTGATCGAATCGATAACTGACAGAGGGTCAGAAATAAAAATGCCCCTAGAAAGGGGCATTTTCCCAAACATTACTCATCATTACTTCATTAAATCTCGCGATATAATTAACTTCATGATCTCGTTGCTACCGCCATAAATACGCTGAACCCTTGAATCAGCAAAGGCGCGACACACTGGATATTCCCACATGTAACCCCAACCACCATGAAGTTGTAGACACTCATCAGCAACCTTGCACTGCAGATCTGTAGTCAAAAGCTTTAACTTAGACGCGGTTACTGAATCTAGTTTATCCTCTAGCAAAAGTTCCGTGCACCGATCACAAAATACTTCTGCGCTAGTGACTTCTGCCGCCAACTCAGCTAGCTTAAACTGAGTATTTTGAAAGGAGGCTACCGAAGTCCCAAAAGCCTTGCGCTCTTTGGTATAACTAACTGTTGTTTCAAGTATCGCCTGAGCATTGGCAACCGCACCTACCGCAATCGACAAACGCTCTTGAGGTAAATCCTGCATAAGATATATAAAGCCACGACCCTCTTCACCGAGGAGATTTTCTTTGGGGACTTTAACGTCTTGGAAAAACAACTCAGAGGTGTCTTGGGCTTTTAAACCCAACTTATTGAGGTTTTTTCCTTTACTAAATCCTGGTAAGTCAGCCTCAACTAAAAAAAGACTGATGCCTTTAGAGCCTGCCGTAGGATCAGTTTTTGCAACGACAATCACCAGACCGGCTTTTTGACCGTTTGTAATAAAGGTCTTAGAGCCATTAAGGATGTAATGGTCTCCATCAAGGACTGCTGTTGTTTTAGTTCCCTGCAGGTCAGACCCGGCACTCGGCTCAGTCATTGCAATCGCAGTAATCAACTCGCCTGAAACACAGCGCGGTAAATATGTTTGCTTCTGATAATCACTACCGTAACGGACGATGTAAGGTACCGAGATATCATTATGTAATGTCCACCCCAATCCAGAGCAGCCGGACCGGCTAACCTCTTCATTAACAATACAATTATAAAGAAAATCTGTGTCAACGCCGCCATACTCCTCGGGCACCATCGGACATAAAAAGCCCTGCTCTCCGGCTTTTAACCATATTTCATCGCTAACCATGCCATCTTTTTCCCATTGCTCATGATGCGGCATTGCTTCGGTTTCAAGGAATTTTCGCACAGAGTCACGGAACATTTCGTGGTCAGAATCATATAGATGGCGTGGAATCATTATTATTACTCTCTTAAATTAGCCGCAAAGTCTATCAAGAGCCTGAAACCAAGGTAGTAAAGTTAGTGACCAATGCGTTCTGCTGCTTAACGAATTAAATGGCTAAAACAAATTCCCACCCAGTAAAAAAGCACCGGTTCCAACCCCAATAGTCCAGTAGACGCTATGGGTTTTATAGGCGGCCATAATGGCGGCCAAACCACCCCAAATATATTCATTGCTATAGCTAAGGTCTAATTGTTGATCATGAACGAAGAGAATAGGTGCAAAAATAGCCGTCAATACCGCAGGTGCACTAAAGCTCAGCAGCTGCTTGACGTTGGGCCCAAGACGCAACGGCAACTTACCCTCTAAAAATAAGTAACGTGTAGTAAAGGTGATTAATGCCAGTAAACCGATAGTGACTAGAGTCATTACACTTGTCTCAATTTTTGTACAAAAAAGCCCGCTGTCATACCCATTAAGGCGGCGGCGACCAACCCTAACTCCATCTCGTCAATAGAGAAAACGACCGACAAAATAGTCGAGACCAAGACACATACTAAGATCGGTAAACTTTTAATATCTGGAATTACTAAAGCAATAAAAGTTGCCGCAATAGCAAAATCTAACCCCAAATCAGTCATATCAGGCAACCATGCTCCAGCAATAATCCCCAATGCTGTCCATGCGTTCCAGGCCAGATAAAAACTACCGCCAGCACCTACTGCATAGTAGAGTCGGTATTTATTCCTGTATGCACGGCGGTCACCGGACAGTGAAAATAACTCATCGGTGAGTAAAAAGCCCAAGCCAAGCCGCCAGCGTAGTGGTTTAGTCCGAAGTTGCTCGCGAAGGCTTAAACCGTATAAAAAATGTCGGGAGCTGATTACTAAGGCGCTAAAAAGAACTGTTAGTAGAGGCGCATTTTCAGCCATTAACTCGACTGTCACGATTTGCACCGCACCCCCAAAAATGATCGCACTAAAGAGCTGCGCCTCTAGCCCGCTAAAGCCTCGTTGTATTGCTAAAGATCCAAATAGAATACCCCATGGCAAAACAGCTAAACTAAGCGGCAACATATCCAAGGCGCCTTTTCCCACTGCCGCCAATAGCGCTTTCCGGCGACTAAACATCAATGGCTGCCTGCAGCGAGATAACGACTTTTTTAATTCTTTTAAACAAACTTACGGATTAACCAATTTGGTAAGATATAGAACAGACCCGCAATAATAGTCCAACGGCGAGTTATGTAGGCATGGTCTTTTTTACCTTTAATAGCCTGAACAATTTGAGCCACCGCTTTTTCTACTGACACTGTCCCCATAGGCTTACTCTCTAACATGGGCGTATCAATAAACCCTGGCTCTATAGTAGTAATAGTAATCGGTAATCCCGAGCGAGACGCTCGCGAACGCATGCCGTTGAGATAATTAGAAACAAACGCCTTGGTCGCATTATAAGTCAGTGAGAGTCCACCAGAAAAATGTGCTGCCATCGACGAGACGCCTACCAAATGGCCTCCGCCGCGCTGCGTAAAATGGTTCATAGCGTCCATCGACATGGCAGTAAAACCTCGAACATTAACGTCGATCATTTGTGATTCTACAGTCCAATCTAGCTTCTTTTCGCTCGATCCAACACCAGAGTTCACTACGATTAGCTCCACATCGCCCATCTGCTTGATCAAATCTGCAAGTTGAGTTCGCGCTACATCGGCATTAATTAGATCGGTTACCTGAACAAAATGCTGGCCTGGCAATCGATCACTGAGCTCGATCAAACGCTCTTCTCGACGAGCCATCAACCCAAGTTGATAACCTAAACCCGCCAGCTGAACCGCTAACTCATAACCAATTCCAGAGCTGGCGCCTATAATAATCGCTTGTTTCATAGTAAATTCTCGTTGAGTGGCGTCGCAGTTTAGCCCCAATAAGGATTGCTGAAAAGCTGAATTTAGAAGCTAACGAGGATGTTTTGAGCTAGATCATACTGCGATCAGTTTTATCAGAGTCTCGATTTTCAAATAACAAATACTCTGCTCTGCCCTCTGCTATTAGACGACCCCGATCAATCGCAAAATAATCAATAAGATTATTCAGGTCTCGCTGTGAGCGAGTAAACACGGTAGGTTGTGTCCCTGTGTTATCGATCTGCATGAAATGGTCTTGATCAGCAACGCCATAGCGACAAAAGGGTAAGTAACATCTTGAATCACGCGGATTAATGATTAAAGCACCTGTTGCGGGTCCTATATGCGGCTCTAAAGCCTCGATGAGTGCTTTAATATAAGCATCGCTAAGGTAACTAAAAACATCCCAAAACAAACAAATGTCTAGCTTTACTGAAGGCGCGAGTGTTAGCGCCTGGCGCATCAAGACAACTCTTTGACGATGACTGAGATCCTCATCGGGTGTCGCTACAAATTGCTCAGCGGTTAGATCAATAAAATTGAGCTGGCACCGATATTCACCGAAAAAGCGAACCGTTGAGGCCATCGCATGCCCCATGTCTAGCACTACAAGTAGCTTATCAGTATCTATGCACCCTAATAACTCTGGCAATAAGGCACTTGGTAGCAGTTTTGTTGCTTGCTCAGTTAACGTCGCTCTAGGCTTAATGGGTGGCTGAGGCATCACTGTGGAGCTATGAGGCCTTGGTAGCAGTCTGACCTGACTCTTTTAACGATCTGTATACTTTGGCATTAGATACCGAAAATATGGGCAGGACTGATTGAGCTGGCTCACCGGGATTCATTTCAATGCTACCTTTAAATTTAGCGCCATCTTCAAGGCTAACCCTTGGACATTCAACATTACCATGTACGACACTCGTTGCAGCGATAATCACGCTTTCTGAACCCGTAATATTTCCAGTTACCGAGCCTTCTATAGAGACTATCTTGGCGGTGATGTCGGCCGTGACAACACCAGACTTAGCAATATGAACATGGTGGTTTGTAGCCATTAAAACACCATGAACTTCACCGGCAATAACGATATCTTCATGACTTAATACCTTACCCTCGATCGTTACCCCAGCACCAATAAGTGTACTCTGGGCAGCAGGCCCGTGGTCACTCACTTTGCTATCTATCTCAAGAGAACTATCATCAGCACCATTAATAAATTTTCTATATTTACTAAACATAATTGTTATCCGGTAGTCCGCCACACATTTTATTATTTTATTCAGCGGTCAGGTATATCAACACAGTTCTCTATGCTGTTATAGATTTTTTAATCCTTAAGTTTGTAACCTCTCCAACTCTTCTAACTGATCTTGACTCTCTAACCACTCTTCTTCGCACTTTTTGAGTCTTTTCTCAGTGTTAGACTGCTCAGCAAGAGCGTTACTTAACTGCTTCTTGTACTCATCTTTATAAATATTTTCATCGGCTAACTTATCTTGAATCTCTTTTAAGTCTTTTTCTAATTGGCTCATTAACTTTTCTAAATCACGAATACTCTTCGTCATTGGCGCTAATTCTTCACGATTTTTAGCCGTTTTTTTGCGGCTAGATTTTTTATCTTGAACAGCACTAGAGGTCTCAATGACCTCTACTTCAGCGTGTCGGACAAAGTTTTTTAACCATTTTTGGTAGTCCTTTAGGTCACCCTCAAATTCGGTTACCGTACCGTTCGCCACTAGGTAAAACTCATCAACGGTGTTACGCAGCAAATGTCTATCATGAGAGATAACGACCAACGCCCCCTCATAACCTTGCAATGCCATGGTGAGCGCGTGACGCATCTCCAAATCTAGATGGTTCGTCGGCTCATCAAGTAATAGTAAATTGGGCTTTTGCCAGACAATTAGTGCCAGAGCTACCCGTGCCTTTTCACCGCCAGAAAAGTCTTTAATAGGATCGAGAGCCTTATCACTATGGAAATCAAAACCCCCCAGAAAATTTCTTATTTCTTGATCGGTAGCCGTCGGACTTATGCGCTGAATGTGTAGTAATGGACTCGCATGTAGATCTAAAACTTCCAATTGATGCTGAGCAAAATAACCGACTTTGAGATTTTCGCCATAAACCCTAACGCCCTCTAATAAATCTAAGTCCCCAGTCAGGCTATTAATCAGTGTCGACTTTCCTGCTCCATTAGGGCCAAGCAAACCAATTCGGGTACCGGGATGAAGATCAAAGTTAACATTTTTTAACACTGGTTTGTCGCTATAGCCCAAGGTCGCCTGACTGATATTAGCCAATGCGCCATACGCTTTTTTCGGAGCTGGGAAGTTAAAGTAAAAAGGTGAATCAACATGCGCCGGTGCTATGGTTTCCATACGCTGCAATTCTTTTAATCTGCTCTGAGCTTGTTTGGCCTTAGAAGCTTTGTAACGAAAGCGAGCAACGAAATCCTCGACATCTTTTCTTCGCTTTTGCTGCTTTTCAAAACTAGCTTGCTGCAAGGCCAGTCGTTCTCCACGAAGTCTTTCAAAGGCCGAGTAAGTACCCTTATAAGCGTTAGTTTTCTGGTGCTCTAAATGCACAATACGACTGACGACATTGTCTAAAAAGTCACGATCATGGGAAATAATTAGTAGCGTACCAATATAACTTTTGAGCCAACTCTCTAGCCAAAGTGTAGCATCCAAATCAAGGTGATTCGTCGGTTCGTCAAGTAGCAGAAGATCTGATGGACTCATTAGCGCCTGAGCTAAATTTAGTCGGATACGCCAACCACCAGAAAAGCTATTAACAGGCCGACTAATTTCTGACTGATAAAAACCCAAACCATGTAATAGTTGTTCGGCTCTATAGTGAGCATCAAAGCCATTAATGGTGTCCATTTTTTCGTAGGCATTGGCTAATCGATTATTATCATTCGCAGCTAAAGCTGCCTCAACGGTCGCTTCGACATCTCTTAGTACCGGATCACCATCAATAACAAAGTCCAAAGCACTCCTCTCAGAGGTAGCCAGTTCTTGAGCCATATGAGCAATACGCCAATCTGAGGGTATAGAAAGCTCACCAGCATCAGCCGCCACTTGCCCCAACAGCAATTTAAATAAACTCGATTTCCCGCTACCATTAGCGCCAATAATGCCAATATGCTGCCCCGGGTGGATAGATAATTCGGCGTCACTGAGTAACAGCTTTACACCACGACGGAGTTCTATATTAGTGAGTGAAATCATTATTTTATAAATACCACAACTTATTCAAAGCCAAGGAAACCACCCGATTGATGGCCCCACAATTTAGTGTATACGCCATTTTTTTCCAGCAATTGATGATGAGTACCCTGCTCAACGATTTTCCCCTTATCGAATACAATCAGTCGATCCATCGCCGCAATCGTGGATAATCTATGAGCAATAGCAATGACTGTCTTACCCTCCATGAGCTTATATAAACTCTGCTGAATAGTAGCCTCTACTTCAGAATCTAGCGCTGAGGTCGCTTCATCTAACACTAAAATTGGTGCATCTTTAAGCAACACTCGAGCGATGGCAATACGCTGCCGCTGTCCACCGGAAAGTGTCACGCCACGTTCTCCCACGTGGGCATCGTAACCTCTTCGCCCTACGTTATCTCTTAATGACAAAATAAATTCATGGGCTTCAGCACTGGTCGCTGCATTGATCATTTCTTCTTCACTTGCCTCTGGACGGCCAAACATAATGTTCTCCCGCACAGAGCGATGGAGTAATGAGGTATCTTGCGTTACTACCGCAATATTAGCGCGCAGACTTTCCTGCCGAATGTCACTGATATTTTGCTGATCAATAGCGATACTACCGTTTTGAATATCATAAAATCTCAGTAGAAGACTTACTAAACTAGATTTTCCAGCGCCACTACGCCCGACGATACCAATTTTTTCACCAGCAGGAATCATAAGATCCAAATCGTCAAATACTGGCTCATCCGGATTGTATTTAAAGGATACCCGGTCAAAGTGAATTTCACCTTTGGTCACGTTAAGCACTCCAGCATTTTGCTTATCAGTCACCGCGCTAGGTATTGAGAGAGTATTGATACCGTCCTGAACAGTTCCTATATTTTCAAAAAGACTGCTGATTTCCCAAAGAATCCAATGTGACATTCCGGTTAATCGAATGGCCAAACTCATTACAATAGCAATCGCACCGGGGGTAATAGCACCATTGATCCACAAATATATACCTAACGCTGCAGTAGAAAAAACCAAGGACATATTTAATGTCCACAATGCAATATTGAGCTTGGTTACTAAGCGCATCTGCGGATGGACCGTATCTAGAAACTCACTCATCCCATCGCGCACATATTCTGACTCACGGTTATTGTGCGAAAACAATTTGAGGGTGATGATGTTGGTGTAACTATCGACTATTCGGCCAGTCATCAATGAGCGGGCATCTGCTTGCACCATGGCGATCTTTTTCATTTTTGGCACAAAGTAGCGTTGGACCATAATGTAGAGTAACAGCCATATAATTAGCGGAACACAAAGGCGGACATCAGCGCTTGCTACCAGAACCAGAGCTGTCACTATATAGATGACTACGAATAACAAAACATCCAGCAACTTCATTACCGTATCGCGAACAGCAAGTGCTGTCTGCATCACTTTTGTAGCTATCCGCCCACTGAACTCATTTTGGAAGAAGCCATAGCTTTGATTAAGCAGGTAACGATGTGCCTGCCATCTCACCGTCATGGGAAAGTTACCCATGAGTGTTTGATGGACAATAAGCGAGCGCAAACCGTTAGCCACTGGGATTAAGACCAACATAAAGACCGCCATACCCATCAAGTAAGTACCGGACTGCTGCATAAAAGTGCTGGGATCACTCGATGTTAGCCAGTCAACTACCTGACCCAAAATACCAAATAAGAGCGCCTCAGAGATGGCTGTGATTGCGGTTAAGCTTGCCATGATAAGTAGCCATGGCTCCATGCCACGAGTGTAATACCGGCAAAACTGGTAGACGCCTTTAGGCGGCTTTTGAGCGGTTTGCTTTGGAAAGGGGTCAACGAGGCGCTCAAAAAAACTAAACATTAATATTCCTTACAACAAATTTAACGCCTTGCTCTAAAACCGCTGAGTAACAACTCGAAACCAGGGAATCTAAAGTACAACAATGGCGAACTAATTAGGACGACATGATAACAACTTGTGGACGCGTTTTAGGAAAATATAGGCCTTAATAAAGCTTTCTTTGAACTCAAAAACAATAGAACTAAGAGATAACCGTTTTTTCTTGCCAAACAGCATGTTTTACCATGGCTTGAGT